>Ga0315315_10007620_pt1 | contig 10013 bp, 4 predicted proteins | sample M140m3416metaG_FD_203699 | JGI IMG/M metagenome (GOLD analysis project Ga0315315, IMG submission 203699) | Ammonia-oxidizing marine archaeal communities from Monterey Bay, California, United States - M1 40m 3416 | ecosystem: Environmental > Aquatic > Marine > Intertidal zone | place: USA... | reverse complement strand
CAGCCGAGTGCGACGTTCGATCTCGTTTTTCCCGGCAAGCTTACCCTCATCAACCAAGTGGACTCCATCCCAGATGATGGGCAGAGGCAGATGCTGCATACCGATGGCATCAAGTTTCTTGACCACCTCTAGCGAATTAATTTGCTCACGACGCTCGCTCATTTCCGGGTAGGTCACATGAGTATGAAACCGAACAAAGTCCCGATAACGCCGATCAACACGAATACGTTCCACTGATTTCATCTCCCCGCTTCAATTTCACTCGCAAGCTCATCGACGCGTTCCTCTGATAACCGTTGCCACTGCTGCAACTTGGGATCAGAAACTTGCAAGTACTCCAATTCGTGCTTGAGTGCGTCAATGCTGCTCATCAGTTCCAGCATTTCAGCAATTGCCCGGTCATTCATTTCCAACCGCGCGTCTTCCTCCAAGCCACTTGCCTCTTCAAAAATCCTATTGATATCCAGCATTTTGCCATGCAAACGTTCGGTTCGCTCGTCAATATCGCTCAGCAACACTTCCACCCCCCCCTCCAGCAGCGCTGATCGGATCAATCCTTCGACGTCTCGCTTATAGGACTCCATGCCCTGCACGTTTCGAATCGTCAGGATATCTTCGACAATCATTTTCTTGCGGCCATGCCGCCCGACGCTGTTACCCGCAAGCCGCAGGCCCCCCAATGCTATTCTTGGTGACACCTGAAAACCGGTCTCACGATCATCATTCAGATTAGCAATCACGTGTGCGTAAATGCGATGCAATTTACGTTTGTGCGAACTGGCACTTGGATTGGCAATCCGAAACAACTCTTCATAATCGGCTTGTTCATACGAAGGCCAGCGAACTTCCAGTTGCAATGGAAACCGCTCCAGCAAGGCTTTGACGGCGTCGCTGTCTTTCGCAAACTGCCGTGGATCTTTGTTCGTGCAGGCGATGATAACTTTGGACTTCATCTCAACCGGGGTGCTTCCATTCATGAAAGTCCGGCGGGTCAACACATCCTTTAGCGGCAGCAATGCCTGCGAGGATGCATCAAGAATTTCTTCCAACACCACGACTTCATAGGGCAGAAACGAGCGGGCTGTATCGTATTCGAGACAAACATCCAACTTCGCAATATTCGGCCCTCCCCAGAGGCGATCTTCACTCATACCTTCGCCAAACGACTGCAGGAAAATCTGTTCTTCGGAATAGCCCATGCTTCGCAAAGCGGCCATCACCATTTCAGACTTACCATGCCCGCCAGGTCCCCACAGCAAAACGTTACAGGGCTGAAAAAAGCTGTGCGTAAGAACCTGCACAATTTCGCCGCAATGAATGAAGCGGGATTTCAGCGTTGTCGCCGTCAATTCAGGAATGGCAGACCTTGGCGCCTTCAGCGGACCTTCGTCCTGACTGCTAAAATCTCCACTACCCAGTTGAATGACGAAGTTTTCGTCATTGGGCAAACGTCTTTCAATTTTCCGTGACAAGTCGGCCGTGTAGGACTGCATGCCCTGGACAAAACGAATGCTCTGAAATGCATCAGCGACAATGCAACGATCCCCTCGGATCTTCGCCGTATTTGAAACAACCTCTAACGCTTGCAATGCCATCCTCGGCGACATGACAAAAGTCTTGGTTTCATTTAAACCGGCGATTACTGTTGATAGCAGTCGATGCAGTTCCCGCCCCCCAGGCGTTGCACCTGGCCTTACTTTGGCAAACAGCTCAGCATAATTCTTCTGTTCATAAGTGGGCCAACGCACCTCTTTCTGCAGCAGAAACCGCTCCATCAAGGCCTGAACGGCATCGTTTCCATCCCCAAACTCACGGGGATCCTTGTTGGTGCATGCAATCACGACTTTGGCCGACAGTGGAACACGATCAGGACCGTTCATGAATACGCGTCGGGTCAAAACATCTTTCAAAGGCAGCAACGACTGCGCAGGCGCGTCAAAAATTTCTTCAAATACGACGGCCTTGTACTGCGACGAAAGGAATGACCTATCCGTGTCGTATCTCAGGCAAGTATCGAGGGACGCCATATCAGGGCCACCCCACAGCCGGTCCTCACTCATTCCTTCGCCAAACGACTGAATGAAAATCTCATTGTCGTTGAGCCCTAGTGCCTTCAGCGCAGTCAACACCATGTCTGACTTGCCGTGCCCGCCCGGTCCCCACAACAACAGGTTGCAAGGTTCATAAAAGGCGGCCGAGATAAGGTCAGCAACCTCCTGACTGTAAACAAACTTATCAGCCAACGCCTCGCGGGTGGTCGGAAGAATTTCTACACGCGGCGTCGGCAACCATGCCCAATCGTTGGACTGCATTGGCCTGCAACTCCTGCAGCAAAACTCGGGCACTACCGCCTCGAGACAATCCAAAAGCGTAGAAAAGAGACCCTTAACTTTACATCTTCTCAGGAATCCACACTCCGGAACAGCACCAACCGGGATTCAAACTGGCAAAATCATGCTCGGGTCACCCAAAATGCTCGGCACTGCCCAACTCCAACAATCGAGCGTTCCCTGACTTAGATAAATCCTGTTTTTCGGCGTAATCTTCCGCCGACCGGTCATGAATGGATGCAACGGCAATCACTTCATATCTTCTGGCCAAAAGAGGAGGAGGTATCCAACCCCGATTTTTAGATGCAAACTGCCACCGTGAGCTGATGCGAACCTCATCCCGCGCGAAGGTCTCCCGAGACAACAGTGTGGAACTGGGGAGCTCTATTTAAGAACAATTCATGGTGGATATGCAGGAATTCTGCCTTCCCCATAGATCTGCAACTTACCGTTACAAAACTCACCGTCCTGAAATATCGCAAAATCACAGGGTCGGCATCATGATTAACCACCTCAGCGGTGCCTCATGGATCAAGAAAGTGGATATAATCGGGACATCAGTCTTACCGCTCCTGAATCCGTCTCCCCCCAAGCCAAATCCTTGGCATCCAGTCAACCAGAAGATCCCTCCCTCAAATGCGTATCCTGGATCTCATCACACCGAAGGATCTTTCACGGGTAGCCAAACTGCAGTTGCTCGCCCGGCAGGTTGTCGAGGGGCTGTGCTCTGGCCGACACAGATCACCCCACAAGGGATTCAGTGTCGAATTCAAAGAACACCGTCCGTACGTCCGGGGTGACGAACTCAAGGACATTGACTGGAAGGTGTTTGCAAAGAGCGACCGCCTATACATCCGAGAATTCGAAGAAGACACAAATCTTCGTTGCACCTTGGTGGTCGATCGTAGTGGGTCCATGCGATACCGAGGTGAACGCTCGGAAGGTCGTAGCAAGTATGAATATGCACAGCAACTTGCCGCCTCGCTTGCTTACCTGATGCTCGGTCAGCAAGACACTGTTGGACTGATTACATTCGACGATGACTTACGGGACCAGTTGCCCCCACGGAGTCGCCCCTCTCACCTGCAGGCGCTGCTGCAAGCTCTAGCACTCGATAGCAGCAAGCGTGAAACCGATCTTGGAGGTGTCTTTCGAAAAATTGCATCCAAGCTTGGTCGCCGTGGTCTGGTTATCATCATTTCAGATGCGATGGGCGACACGAGTTCGATTTCACGATCTCTGGCACACATCCGAAGCTCGAAGCATGAGGTACTGTTTTTCCAGATCATGGACCCCGACGAGGTTGACTTTCCCTTCTCGGGACGAATTCAATTCCGTGACCTTGAACAAGCAGACAACGAACATACCGTCGAAGCAGTCTCGATCCGCGAAGCGTACCTGAAGCGTCTGCGCGAGCACGAAGAGAAACTTCGTGCTGCCTGCCGAACGAACAAGGTTGACTTGATTCGCTTGACCACGGATCGTCCTTTTGCCGAAGCTTTGCATGAATACCTGGCGTTGCGGAGGAGATTGAGATGACATTGCTCAACGGACTCCTTGCGTTCGGTGCTCTCGCGTTCACCATCCCGCTTGCGATTCACTTGTTGTTCCGTAGTCGCTTCAAGACGGTCGATTGGGGTGCCATGCACTTGCTGGACACCGTGGTCCGCGTCAATCGGCGTCGAATACAAATCTTGCATTTACTACTGCTTTTGCTGCGGTGCTTGTTACCGGTGTTACTGGCGTTGTGCCTTGCACGTCCAATTCTGACAGGATTCCAAACCCTGCCAGGCGATGCACCGCAATCGTTGATCATTGCAATCGACGACAGCCGCAGCATGTCAGCCCGTGACGCGGGTGAAACGGGCATGTCACGCATGGGACGTTTGCAGCAGGAATTGAGCGCCATCGTTGGCGGATTAACAAGGCGAGATGAGGTAATTCTGATTCGAGCCAGTGATGTCGAGTCCCCTGCGGCTTCCATGGGTGTGCAAGAAGCATTGCGGCAGATCAAAACGCTAAAAACCGAATATGGCCCAGTCGACTTGGACCGTCTGGTCCGCGCTGCGATCGAGGCCTCGAATGAGAGTTCGCACCCACAACGCCGAGTGATCATTGCATCCGACTTTCAAAGTCAGATGGTACACAGCGGCGTGCTTGAATCGCTTGAGCGAATGACCAGTTCCCTTGCCGCCATGGCGATTCGCCCAGTCATCAGTTTCCTGAATTTTGGACAGGATTCCGAACAACTCGCAAACGTATCAGTTGATTCAATTGACATCGAATCGCCCGCAGTCGTGGCGGGACGCAATGCTCGCTACACCGCACGTATACGCAGTTCCAGCGACACCCCCGCCCGCGATCTGCGACTCGTCTGGTCCGTCGATGGACAACCGCTTGAACCACGCACCATCACCATTCCACCAAGATCGAGCATCACATCCCGACTGACAAGAAACATTGAACAGGTAGGCGTGCATGAGATAAGCCTGTTGGTCGAACACAGTGACGCACTGCTGCCCGACAATCGACGCTCCATTGCCGTTGACGTGATTCGCGAAGTCTCTGTTTTGCTGGTCGATGGACACCCCAGTAACAAGCCACTTGAGGGTGAGACCGATTACCTTGCGATCGCACTCAGTCCCTTTGCTTTTGGAGGGCAGGACCAACCCGACGCAGTCCGCACCTCAGTAATTGAGCCCCAAGAGCTGATTTCGAATCTGGATAAAAAGACGCCTGACGTGATCATCATGGCAAATGTCGCAAATATCGAGGGTGAGTCGAGGGAACGGATCACAGAATTCGTCAATGATGGCGGAAGCTTGGTCCTGTTTGATGGTGACCAAGTCAATGCAGAATCGTACAACGCACCGTGGGAATCGAGCGACACTTCATGGAGCCTGCCAGCACAACTTGGAAACATAGCTGGCGAATCCACAGACAAAAGCGGTCAGATCGCAAGCGATGAACCACCACCGCTGCCGATTGGGAATGCCAACCCGCTTTACACGCCATGGAATCTACTCGGATCCGAAGATCAACGACCGTTTGCTGACGTCGAAATTTATCGCTATCGAAAGCTGACTCCCAACCGAGCGACTAACTCCGCGTCGGACAACGATATCGCTGGTGATTCGAGTCCGAATACAGAATCAACAGACACATTGGAACCTGAGACAAGCACTGTCATCGATTTATTGACCATGGCAAACGGTGACCCGATTGCTGTTTCAGCGCGACGTGGAAAAGGACGTGTGCTGCAATTTGCAATTCCCTGCAACACGGCCTGGTCTTCGCTGCCGATGCGACTGGTGTATCTGCCGATGGTGCAGCAACTGGTTCTTGACTTGGCCGGTTCGCGGAAACAGACAACAGTGGACGTGGGCAGAGGCTTTGCTGTCTCGTTGGAAGAATTTGAAGTGGCAAACACTCCCAATCAGCAACCACAAGAAGCAGCCAGCATCCCAACCAAAGATGAAAAAGGTGATTCACGCGTCACCTACAGCGTCGAATACGCTGGGGAACCAGAAGAACTCATCGAGAGCGTTGAGGAAGGTGACAAAGAACTACTGATTCCGTCGACTCAAGTCGGTGGAACTTACGTGTTTCGAAAGTCGATCCCTCAGAAAGAGGGCAACCCTGAGATCAGTTCAACGCTTCGAGTTGTCGAGGTCCCCGCGGATGAATCAAAGCTGCGAGATGTCGAGTCCGCAAGATTAGCGACTGCGGCAGATTTGATTGACGCCAATGTCTACACGGATAGGCAGGAACTTGAAAATGACGACCGGACTCGGCGATTTGGCCGGGAAATGTGGCGTTGGCTGCTCATCGGTTTGGTAATTCTGATGATTGGTGAATTGCTGCTGCAACAACGGGTTTCGAAAGTGGGTGCAGCATGATTTCATCAATCCGCTTTGCGGGCGAGATGCACCCCGCGGTCGTCATTTTGCTTTCTGCAACCGCTGCTGCTGTTGTATTCTGGCTGTATTTCCGCGAAAGCCGCAAAGTAGCTTCTCCCTACCGTTACTTGTTGCCAACCTTGCGAGCTACCGCAGTGGCCTTTGCCATTTTGATCCTTGCAGGTCCCGTTTGGCACCGCCGACAGGTTGTGGGCACACTGGGACGCGTTGTGTTCGCCGTTGACACGTCGGAAAGCATGTCGATGACGGACACCTTTGAATCCGACGCGAGTGCATCCAGACTTAGCCGTGCCCTGCGCATGCTCACAGGAGACGACGCCAACCCCGGTTGGCTGGAATCTTTGCAGGAGACACATGAAGTAGATGTAATCGCATTCTCATCGGGCGAGCCATCGCTCGTCTGGTCAAGCAGCGATGACGAACCTCTGCCCGCTGCCTTTGAAATGGAACCGGACGGACAACGAACCGACTTGTCCACGGGAATGGCTACCACACTGGCGACGATTGCGTCACTGGCAGGGGACGAAGTTGAACGCGATCCAAACGCTTCCATGAGCCGAGCTGCCTTGGTCGTACTATCCGATGGCCGCGACAACACAGGCAATGCTCCGCTTGAATTGGCCGAACGTCTGGAATCGACTGGGGTTGCCGTCCATGGCTTTGGATTGGGCTCCGAAGATGAACCGAGTGACCTTGGTATCGTCAACGTCATCCGCCCAGAGAATGTCGCTTCAGATGGGCGATTGGCGGGAGAGATAATTCTCCGAGACTTGGGAAACCCAACCAGTGGGGACACCAATGAACGTGTACTAAGAATTGAATCCAACGGAAAAATTGTCTGGCAGAAAACAGTGACTGCTGCAGATGGACCGTTTCAGAAAATTGCTTTCGATCTTGATGTTGCCGATGTACTCGAGGAAATCGGCGGAGAAAATACGCGGGGCGTGCGTCGCAACTCTGTCGTCATGGACCTAAGAGCGGCGATCGATCCACCGGAAGGTGACACAAATGCAAAGAACAACGCGTTTCCGTTTCGTGTTTCAGCTTCCACACGCGACCGTCGCCTGTTGATTCTTGACGGCTCCAGCCGTTGGGAAACACGCTATCTGCGGAACCTTTTTGAGCGAGATCCTGCGTGGATTGTCGACACAGTGCTGTATGGTGAGGGAACAGACCAGCCAAGAGTCAAGAGAGGTGAGGAAAGCGGGGAATTCCCCAACACACGTGAAGCGATGGCCCAGTATGACGCCATCATCATGGGCGAAGTGCCTCCGGATCAATTCCGCGAAACCGATGCAAACCTGTTACGCGACTTTGTCACTCGCGGCGGTGGCTTGATCCTGATTGACGGCCATTACAAACGCTTGCGTGAAATCGCTGAAACTGAACTGCCGGAACTTGTGCCCGTCAATTATCTCGATGAGAGCCGAATGGGAGTCAAGTACATTCGCCCGAATCGCAACGGCATGCAGCGGCCTGTACTCAATCTGTGGAGCGACAAAAACACACTTGCAGAATTCTGGGAGAACTTGCCACCACCGTCCGCCGCGATTCGTCTGGAGCCGCAGGAAGGTGCGGAAGTTTGGGCCAATTGCTTCTCCGAAGATGGCGTGGCATCGCCGTGGCTGGTTACCCGAATGTTTGGAGCAGGGCGAGTGTTTTACCTCGCCAGCGATCAAACGTGGCGTTGGCGATACAAAGTCGCCGACCGATTCCATGCTCGATTCTGGAATCAACTACTCAGCGCCGTCATGCAACCACCCTACTCAGCTGCGGATGAATATCTGGCACTGGGCACTGATAAAGTCGAATACGATGCGGGGGAGGCCGCAACCATTCGAGTACGAATTCAGGACCCCCAAGGAAAACCAGTAGGCGATGCCACGGTTGATGCATTACTCATCGAAGACGACCAGATCGTCGCCACAGTACCGTTGTCCATCGACGACCCGGCTCGTGGTACCTACCGCGGACAAACCCCGCCACTGGAATCTGGCAATTATGACATTCGCATCCGTGCCAGCGGATTTGACTCCAATGCATTACAAGCAAGTGCCCCCATTTGGGTAGGCGCCCCCGACATGGTCGAATTGGATCGTGTCAGCTTGAGCACTGGAACTTTGCAACAAATAGCTGAATCAGGCGGTGGAAAGTATTTCCACGAGTCGTCTGGAGACGACATACTGGAAACATTGAAACCACTTTCGAGTGGCTCCATCATTGAATCTGACATTCTGATTTGGCAGTCTTTTTATTGGTTCTGGGCAATCGTCGCGCTGCTTGCGGCAGAGTGGTGGTTGCGCAAACGGGCAGGATTGGTGTAAGCAATGTCGTTAGATACTAATTTCTCACGTGGGCTGAAACTCGACCCCCAGACCACCAATGCACTGAGTCACTTTGCTCAGCGGCGTCGAATGCTCTTGCTGCTACGCAGCGTGGCAGGTGGCCTCGCGTTCCTGATATTGGCGATGGCGTTTGTTGCCATCTGTGACTACCTGTTCCTGCTTTCCGATGGCGTCCGATGGACACTGAGCCTAACAAGTTACGCGGCCGCATTGTTTGCATCCTGGTTTTTAGGGCTACGCCATGTTGGAAAGCATGATCCCCGATCCATTGCCCGCAAGCTGGAATCTGCGGACCCTCTTTTACGCGAAGACCTGCTATCGGCTGTTGAATTAGCCGACCCTAATGAAGCCAATGGCTCAATTGGTTTCCGAAATGAACTGCAGCAGAAAGTAGGGCGTCATTCAGCCGGACTGGATTTTGGCAAAGTACTGCCAGTCAAACTCATCAAACGCTGGCTGCTTACGTCGGCTTTGGTCACAGTCGCTTTTCTCACGCTCTTCGCAATCCCCCAACTACAATTTGCACGACGCATCGCCCGCGCCATGCTGCCAATGGTGGCAATTGAACGAGCATCCTCCACCGAAATTGAAATCCTGAAACCGTCACCGGCAACAGGATTCGTCGCTGAAGGTGATGCAGTTGGGGTGGTCGCTCAAATCAGTGGCGAGCCAGCCGATGACGTCTGGTTGCAATGGATCACGACGGATGGCCTTGAAGGTGAAACGGCCATGACTCCTCGAATCAGTGGACCTGCCTCCACCCAAACGGGAACGTTGGATCACCAAGATACTTACGCAGCAAACCTCTCCGTCGGCACCACGCCACTTAGATATCGAGTCATGGCAGGCGACGGGATCACACTTTGGCATGAATTGACACCGCTGCCGCGTCCCAGTGTCAAGTCGTTTGAAAAGCGTTATCAATTTCCCACGTACGCAAAACTGCCAGACCGTATTGAAAACGCCGAACATGGTGACCTCAAGGCGATGACTGGATCGAAGGTATTGCTTACCGTGCGTTTTGATGAACCCGTCGAGAATGCTGAAATCAGCTTTGGCGATCGCGGCGTTACTCCTTGGGAACTAAAGGCTGTTGAGGGCAATGACAACGAGTTCATTGCGACTTTCCCAATCAGCTCGGCTGCTAACTACCAAATTGATGGGACAAGCCTTCGATCGGGATTGAACAATCCGTTTAGCCCCCAATATTCCGTCACCCCCGTTCCAGATGCATCACCTGCAGTCCAATGGGATGCATCGATTTCCAACACCATGCTCGTCTCACCCATCGATGTGCTGCCAATGCGAGTGATCGCTACGGATGACCTACCACTCGATGATGTCGTTCAAGAATACAGGATCAATGGTGGCCCCTTGGTGCGCGTCCCTCTCCCGCTCGAGGCTCCGAACCGCGAATT
>Ga0315315_10007614_pt1 | contig 10021 bp, 8 predicted proteins | sample M140m3416metaG_FD_203699 | JGI IMG/M metagenome (GOLD analysis project Ga0315315, IMG submission 203699) | Ammonia-oxidizing marine archaeal communities from Monterey Bay, California, United States - M1 40m 3416 | ecosystem: Environmental > Aquatic > Marine > Intertidal zone | place: USA... | reverse complement strand
TAAGTCTATGAATCTTCTAGTATAAAAATCAGCAGTATCAGTAACTTTAGCAGTCAATAAAGAAACTTCTTCTTGACTTACTTCATTACTATTCTCTGGACTTCTTTTAAATATACCACCGTTAGATACAGTATAAGCAGCAAATGGAATGTAATTTGCTTGAGTATACCATATCAACATTGGTTTTATATAATCCATAAGTAGTAACTTATAATCAGCATTAGCAGCATCACTTAAAGTATCATTTACAATAAGTTCCTGAATCTTCTTATATAATTTACCACCTAAATAATTTTGAATAGCAGTATCTTGTGCAACTTCGATAAATTGAATAATTTTATCTCCATCTATATTACCACTTATTATAGACTTACGTTTTAAGTCTTTAACGTTTATAAATAGTGCTTTCATATTATTTTCCTTCTTCTTTAGTAGATTTATCAGCATCAGCAGCTTTTTCACCAGTTTCTTCTTCTCTCTTAATAGAAGTTGAAATGTTTTCTAATTGAGTAAACTCAATTGGCTGAATAGTTACAAAATATAAATCTAGGTTAATTTTATTAAATGCAAGTATTTCTTCAAAACCATCTAATAAACCATCTTGTAATGGCTTAATAATAACGTTATCCATCAATACAGCAGCAGTTCTTAATTCTTCAGCATTGTTACCAAATCCAGTATTATCTTTAATACCTAATAATATTGGTGATACAATACCATGTCCTAACATAATCTTCTGTGTAGCTTCATCACTCATAAATTGATATTGAGCATGAGCATCAGGTAAATGTATAGGCTGAATATCAGCAGCAGTTTCTTGTGAATCATTAAAAGCTAGTATAAATTTACCAGCATTAGATGAACCTGAAAACTTGTCATATATCTTTCTTTCAATTAACTCTTGTGTTTCAGCGTTAGGTACTCCATTATTAAAGTTCATTAATAAAGTAGGCTGTAATCCTTGCTTAATGTTGTTAATATGATAGTTAGATACTTCTTCTTCTAGTGAACAATATTGTAAACATCCAGTATAATCAACTGGTGAATAATAATAGAATCCACTTCTATATGGTTTGAATATATATAATTCTACCTTTTGACCTTTAGTTCCATTTCTGAAAGTAGGTATTCTTTTAGGAGAATCACTATGTTTTAATTCAGCCCACTTAGGATGATAATAATAAGCAGCTATAGTTCCATTCTTATTACACTTTTCAGCTCTAAGAGTTTCCATTGGATGGTGAACTATCTTAACTATTTTAGTTTTAGACTTATTATATATAAGTTGAACAGCAGCTTGACCTAACATTTTATAATCATGAGCTACTCTTTTTACTTCTCTTTTCTTAAGTAGTAATTTCATCTTAGCATGTTGTTCAGGAAATAATTCCGAATCAGTACATTCTAATCCTCTACCAGCAATCATATCTACAATACCATTAATACATCTACTATTAGTAGGTGAACCAAGATATCTTTCAATAAGACTATCAAAGTAATCGTTATTTTCTCCGTAAGAAATCCATTCCTTACCTACAACTTCTTCCACTTTTGGAGCTTCGTAACCTGATAGGTTTAACATTCTTACATTACTATTCTTATTCATATTATTGTTATTATTTTATTATACTTATATAACGCAAAAAGTGCGTTTTTGTCTTTTATAAACATATTCCTGTAGCATATATCCTACCGAATCCATTAACTCTTACCCAATCAATATTTGGTATTGAAACTTTATAGTATCCACCAGCTAACTTATTAGTTAATCCAGTATCACTATATACGTAATCATTTATAGCTGGATAAGTATCTGAACCACCAGAACCATTATTATGATAATAAGTTTGGTTTACAGAATAACTACAAGCTACAGCAGATGAATTAGCTCTAGAAGAACCAGTCCATGTAGAGTAAGTAACGTGACTATATCCATAAAATTCAGACATAGCATCTTCACCTGTAAATCCAGCAACAGCAGACATACTAGCCAAACTTACGTTTGTAGATGCTGCTCCTATTTCCACTCTTATATCATTTAAACTTATTTGTCCACTTGATTGTAATGCCATATTATTTTATTTACAGTCACATGTTGAGCATCCACATTCTAATTTTCTTAGTCTTGCAGATAATTCTTTATTTGACTCTATTAGTAATCCTATCATCTTTTCGTAATCAACAGTCTTTACAACATTGTCTTTTACTTTCTTTTCTCTTACTAAGAAGGGTAGAACTTCTTCTACTTCTTGAGCAATAACTCCAATCTCAGTTTGACCTTCTCTTTTACCACTTCCTTCTTTCCATTCATATTGAACACCTCTTAGTTTTTCAACAGTTTCAGTTGCATTCTCTATTGTACTTATATTCTCTTTAAGGTTTCTATCAGAAACAGTAGTAGAGTAAGCTATAACATCTCCATCAGCATGAAAATCACCATCTAAATCCCATTGGAATTCAGTAGAACCACTTGTCTTTAATGTCATTAATCCATTCTGAGTAATCTTTAAAGCTTCACCATTTGAACCTGTTCCACCAAAATATATTCTAAAGTTATCAGCATCTGTTCTTAATGTATTAGTAGTAGAAGTTCCTAATTCGAACTGCATACCTTTATCATTAACAGTATCTAAGTTACCAAATGTACCACTAAATTTAACAGTGTTACTAAATGTTTTAGCACCAGCTACAGTTTGTGTACCTGTAGTTAATACAGCACCAGATAATGAAGTTAAAAATCCTGAATCATTTGTTAAATCACTTGTAGCAGTTGGTAAACTAGTTGCATCTATATATCCTTTACCGTTTGTTAATTGATTGTTATTCGTTGGTATTGTAGGTATATCACCAGCAGTAATATAACTAGCACCATTAGTTAATTGATTATTATTTGTTGGTATTGTACCAGTAGCATAAGTTGTAGAATCTACAGAACCATCAGCTTTTAAGAACTGTGAACTTGTCCCACCATCTTTAACTATAGAATCAGCAGTTACACTTCCTTCAACAAGTAAATTACCTGTACCATGATTTAAACTCATTGCTTGAGTACCACCTGTTTTCCATTCAGAAGAACCAGCTTCTGTAGTTACAGATTTCCATCCAGTTGTAGAAGTACCTATTTTTAGTGTATTAACACCATTAGTAGTTCCTACATATTGAGTATTACCACTAGATTTAATTTGATTAAAAGTTGTATCATTTAATAATATACGTCCTTCAGATAATGTTACATCAGTTCCGTTATCAGATATAGTAGAGTTCTCAACATCATTACCACCAGTAGAAAACTTAGGTAATCTGTTATCAGCACCTGAACCACCTACAGTACCAGCACTAGTTGAATACGTATTAGTATCAACAGAACCATCTGCTTTAAGGAATCCAGCACTTGTTCCACCATTCTTTACAAAACCATCAGAAGTTACATTTCCATCTACATCTATTTCTTGTACAAATTTTACAGCCATTCTATTATTTTTTTATTATTATTAAAGAATACTACCCCCTATATTAAAGAGGGTAGATTCTAGTTATTATTATCCCATTTTAAACATGCTAACTTCGTATGCTCCAGTAGCTGGTGCACTTGCAAAGATAACATCTACAGAGTTAGTATTTTTCTCAACTTGAGCAAATACTTCTTCTCCTGTAGAAACTTCAGTAATAGATACTAAGCATTTAGCAGTACCAAAGTTATGAGTTGCAGTTAAAGTAGTTGAAGAACCGTCTCCGATTGCTACGTTTACTTTATCAGCAGATATTTGTTGGTCAACTAATTGCTTTGCTCCAGCTGGAGTTACAGCTCTACCAGTATCAGTACCAGCTTTAGCTTCTGTGTTAGTAGCTATTTCAATAATACCTTTAACAGTTGTAGAAGCATTATTTACAGTTGGTATACTTGGCTTATTAGTTAAGTCATTATAAGAACCTGAGAAGTGATTTAAGTCACTAATTTGAGATTCAGTTATAGTTATTGCACCTTCATGAGCAGTTACATCTGCTTGAGTTACTGTGTAATCACTAATGTAATTCTCACCATTTGTTAAGTCAGAGTTACTAGTTGGAATAGAAGCACTAGTTACATATGCATTACTATCTACAGTACCATCAGCTTTCAAGAATTGACTTGAAGTACCACCAGTTTTAACAAAGCTAGTAGATTCAATTAAACCATCAAATTTAGATGGTAAAGTAGAATCAGAATTTATAGCTCTTGCTGTTCCAGAAGTAGGAGTTGGCAAACTATCATTTTGAATCTGTAAGTAAGCTATATCTCCATCTATAGTACCATTAGTTGCATCAGCATCTAACATCATTACAGCAGCAGAACCAGAAACGTGACCATTCTTAAAGTCAATAGTTGTATGTTGACCTTGTAAGAATTCTACATCAGCATTAGCATTATCTATTTGAGCAGAAACGTTATCACCAATTACATATCCTAAATCACCAGTACCTGTTATCTTAACAATAGATTGAGTACCGTAAGCAGAACTCCAACTTGCGTTGTTTCCATTAGGGTCAGAACCATCATACTTAGCTTCATTATAAGCACCATATATAACACCATCAAAACCATTAGAACCTGACATTCTACCTCTAGAGTAAGAACCGTAGTTATATCCAGCTTCATTTGAACCAGTAGAAGTAGAATCACCATACATTGCAATGTTAAAAGAACCTTTTGCAGTTGTAGTTTGTAATCCTTTAATAGTAGCATGAGGAGCAGCAGTTGTTCCACTGTAACTTTCATTAGCTAATATTTTATTACTAGAAGTAATGTCTTTAAAGTTTACATCATCTCCAGTTGCTAAAGTTTGGTCATATATATCTACACTATTTCCACCACCATCTAAAGATAAAGTGTTACCACTAATAGATAAATTCTGAGCACCTAAATTAGAAGGTACATCAGTTAAATCATTATAAGAACCAGAGAAATGACTTAAATCAGATATCTGAGACTCAGTAATAGATAAAGCACTTTGATGAGCTGTTACATCTCCTTGAGTTACAGTATAGTCAGAAATATAATTATTTCCATTTGTTAACTGGTTATTGTTAGTTGGTATAGTTGGTAATCCACTTAAGCTAGAATAAGCACCATCAAATAAAGAAGGCTTATTTAGTATTAAAGCATCACCACTAGTAGCATTCCAATCAGACTGTACGTTTTGTTCAGCATTACTTGGAGCTAAAGTTAAATCATTATTAAATCCACTAAGATTTAAATCAGATTGAGTTCCACCAATTTCATCAAAGTTAACACCAGTAATATAATTACTACCATTAGATAATTGATTGTTATTAGTAGGTATAGTTGGAGTACCAGTTAATTGACTGTACCCTATTGTTAAAGCAGCTTCATGTGCAGTTACTTCAGCTTCAGTAGGAGTATAATCTTTAATGTATCCCATTGCAGCTATATCAGCATCTTCTAATTGAGTATCATTATCAGGAAGATTATCTATTAAGTCTTTTAAGACTTTACCTTGAGCAGCAGATAAACCTTCTGTAGTAGAAGTACTTGTTAAAGTATTGTTTACTGTAATACCATCTAAGAATGCAGACATATCAATAGTGAAAGTAGAAGCATCATCTCTTGTGAATGTTGCAACACCTGTAGAACTATTAATAGAACCAGAAGTTAATCTAGCTAAGTTACTATCATCTAAGTATAAAGATAAATCAATATCAGTATCATTTCCATTTTCATCAGTATAAGTAAGTGTGTTTGCAGATAATCCTAAACTTGTTACAGTTTCAGAAGGTACAGAACCAACTTGACTTGTTACGAAATCATAAATCTGGTCAGCAGTTGCTAATCCAGTACCACCGTCAGCGATAGCAGCAGTAACTACATCTACAGTTGGAGCAGTAGCAGTACCACCAATAGTTAATACATTTGTATTAGCTGAAGATAATGATTCTAAATCACCATTTACAGAATACCAAGAAGAACCATTGTTAACCATTAATTTGTTGGTTGAGGTATCATACCATAATCCACCAGCTCCGTTTGCTGGAGAAGTTCCAGCTGGGTGAATCTTTACATTTTGTAATTCATTCCCTTCTAAGGAAATATTACTTAAATATTTAATTGCCATTTGTTAATTGTTTTTAAATTATTATATATATATATTATGTTAATTCATGTATGCTTTGCCACTAAATGCAGCAGTAAATGTAATAATTAAATTATTAGCATCTACATATTGAACATCTCCTACTACAACATTCTTGCTAGAATCTATAACTGATATAGATGGAAATTTAGCTAAGTTATGATTTACATACCATGTAGAAGAAGCAGATGATTGATTATGAGTATAATGTTTATCTCCACCACCATAAGTATTTACATCTATTAATGTATACTCATCTTCAGATAAATCATCAGCAACAAAAGTAAATTGTCCTGTAGAATCTACCTCTTCACCTTCAACTGACATCTTGTCTCTAAATAACATTCTGTTAGTACTGTCTGTTACAGTTAAAAGGAATCTTTGACCATCTAAAAGAGTTATATCATTTATAGTATAAGTTATAGAAACGTTATTGCTTCCATAATCTAAACTATCAGCAACATAAGTAGTTGCATCTTCCTGACCTTCTCTTAATAGTGTGATAGTCAAATCGCTAGGTGCGTATGTAGTGTTTGTCCTTAGTATTGCCTTGAATACTTGTATGGATTCTGTATTAGTTATAATCATAGTATTATAACGCTAAATATGCGTTTTTGTTTTAGTTTGATATAGAGCAAAAAAAAGAGCTACCTCAGAAGAGATAGCCCTATTTTATTGTCTTAAATCTGTTAGTAGATATTAAGCACCTTCAGTTACAACGAAACCGTCAACAGCACCCATAAGTGCAGAGTCAATGTAGTTAGATAAGTTAACTTCTTTACCTTCAAAAGATAAATTGTAACCATTTAAGTCTCCCATTGCACCACCTGTAGAAGTTGATACAGATACTTCAACTCCATTCTTAGCACCAGCTAATCTAAAGTTTCCGTTATGGTCCTCGATAATTACGTGAGGTCTACCGTAACTTAGTAAAGTTAATTCTGCTTGAGTAGCAGCGTCTTGTACTTTAAGTACTAATGCTCCAGTTTGAGTAAAGAACGAAGTTCCATTATCTCTACTGTTTTCATTAGCTTCCTCAAAAGTATTATTGTCACCCTTTAATTCGTATTTGAATACGTCAGTTGCAGCATTTAAACCAGTCATTAATTCACCAGTAAAAGTTGCACCAGATAAAAGAGTTCCATCATAGTTTATGAAGTAAACAGCTTTCAAACCACCTACAGAGGTTTTACATGCTTCTTTACGTCCTAATGTGATATCACAGCTCATATTATTTATGTATTGTATAATATAACACCCCCTATATTAAAGAGGGTGCATATTAAAGATTAATTATTATTTAAGATTATGCGTAAAGTACTACCTCAGCTCCGATTGCGTATTGAACAGCAGCAGTAAATCTGATTACTATTCTTACGTTTTGAGAACCATCGATATCAGCCATATCAATAACTTTTACTTCATTCATATCAGACATAAGTCCAGTACCGAAGAATAAGTTTGATTTTTCAGCAGCTACCATTTTGTTAGCTGGCATACCGTTACATACCAAAAGTCTAGTTCCTTCAAAGTCCATTTGAGTTTGACCTACATGGTATAAATCTTTGTAACCTAAAGCAGCTTGAGCTCTTACGTAAGCTCTTGCAGTAGATTGAGAAATGTATATAGATAATTCATCATTACCATATAATTCAGCTGGTATAGCATCAATAACTTTACCTAACTCATCGATTACATTAGAAGCGTCAATTACTCCAGCAGCAACTGGTATAACGTCTCCGTCAGCAGCAAATAATTCTAATAATCCAGCGTACTCACCAGCGTTAGCGTCAGCACCATTCCAGATATTTTGTTCGTTCTTTGCAGCAACTTTAGCAACAACGTGTGCTAAAAGGTAATCTTGAAAAGACTTTGGTAAGTTATCATGAGCAGACATACCCATAGAGATAGCATCCCAATCAGAACGGAAATCTTTCTTACATAAAGCAAGGTTTACTTGAAATTCTTTAGGCTCGATAGTTCTTTCAGTAAGAGTTACAGAAGAAGTTGCATCGAAATCACAAGAACCATCAGCGATTAAATCACCAGTTTCTAATTTTCTTAATACTTGTTTAAATTTAATGTTTGGTTTAACTTCCATTCCACCTTTTTCGATAGTGTTAGAAGATAATAATGCAGCAGAGATAAAACTAGCAGCTTTTTCTCCAGCATAAGTAGTTGTAATACTTGTAGTAGTTGCCATAATTTAGCGTTTTTGTTTAATTGTTATTTATTATTAATTATTTCCGAATAGTTTATTCCACACTACATCTTTAGTGCTTGTACCTCTATTCATTGGTACGTTTAATGATAATGGAGCTTTAGATACTTCAGCTTCTGGAGATACAGCAATAACTGCTTCTTCAGCTTCTACAGCTTCTTTAACTTCAATTTCTTCAGCAGATAACTGTTGAGGAACATCTTTCTTTGGATTCATGTTATTTAACATATCAGCCAATGCAGATATCTCAGCACTTAACTTACCTAAATCTTCTTTAGATGCGTATTCTGGTTTAGCAGCTTCAACTTCTGGTGCTTCCTCTACAGGTGCTTCCTCAGCAAGTTCAACTTCTACCTCTTCAGATACTTCTTCAGATAATTCAACTTCAGCTTCAGCTTCAACTTCAGGAGCATCTTCTTCAGATACTTCTTCTTCGATAACTTCTTCCTCAGTTACTTCAATTTCTGATACTTCTTCGTTTAATTCTAAAGTTTCTACGTTGTCCTCTTGAGACACCTCAATAGCTGTATCTTGTACTGCTTCTTCTAGTAATACTTCTTCCTTAACTTCAGGAGTAACAGTTGATAACAAAACTTCTTTGAATTTTGCTATGATTTCTGTTGCTTTCATATTAATTAATTTTATAGTTAATATAACGTAAAAGGGGTAAAAGTGTTTGGTTTTCACCCCTATACATTATTAATTGTTTTTATATACTATTTGAGATTGTACTATCTCTCCTGTATAGTGTTTATATTCCATAACAATAACACCTTTCTCTATATTATTAAAGGCGAAGTTAGCACTCATTTGTCCGTATAAAGGTAGATACATAAATCTAGACTCAACAACTTTATGAGGGAAACTAGCAGTTTGTCCACCTATCGTAAATGAAGTTGGCTTTGTAGTTACTTCTAAGTTATCAGTATGTATATATCTTATGTTATGAGTACCTTTATTATAATTATGTATATACTGACCAGCAGCATCTCCATTACCAGTTCTAAAATCTAACCATACATTTTTCTCGTCAGAATTAAAACTAGAAGTAACTGAGTAATTATCATTAAGTTTATCTTGTGCATCTGCAACAGCATCAGCAAAAGTGTTATGAGTAATTAAACCACCAGTATCAGGTTCACCTATCCACTCAGTACCTTCTACTATTAATGAATCGTGAGTAGTATTTCCTGTTAAAACTATATTACTACTCCATCTATTAGTATATGAGAATTCTAACCATCCTTCACGTCCTGTTCTCCATTCGTAATAATGAGTAACTATACCAGCAGTAACTTTACATATCATGTACTTATCGTTAGAATCTTTATGTATAAACCAATATCTATTAGCTCTACCATTAGTAGTACCATCAGCTAACTTAGTTCCATTAGCATCAGCATATATACTATCTCCTACAGATATACTTTCTTGGTCATTACCTAAATAAACAGTATCATCAAACCTATTAAGGAATCTATTAAGAGCACCATTATTATAAAATTCAGGTTCTAGAGTTCTAGCAACAACACCTTCATTAGTTAATCTATCTGCCATAAATTGTCTACTAGCTTTGTCAGCTATATCATGGTCATATCCATATCTATATCTAACATAACCATTCATACCATCAGCTAATCCATATTGATTATAAGAAGGTGAAGTACCTATA
>Ga0315315_10007613_pt1 | contig 10023 bp, 9 predicted proteins | sample M140m3416metaG_FD_203699 | JGI IMG/M metagenome (GOLD analysis project Ga0315315, IMG submission 203699) | Ammonia-oxidizing marine archaeal communities from Monterey Bay, California, United States - M1 40m 3416 | ecosystem: Environmental > Aquatic > Marine > Intertidal zone | place: USA... | reverse complement strand
CTGTACAAGACCAATTACAGGTCTATTTTGACCAGGACCAACAATTTGATTTGGAACTGCAGCCAATACCATAATTTCAACTTCAGACTGATAAGATTGTGGTACATGCATATTCATTTCATCTCCATCGAAATCTGCATTATAAGGTCCTGTAACGGACAAGTTAAGACGGAATGTGTTTCCATCAAGAGGACGGACTCTATGACACTGCATAGACATTTTGTGAAGAGATGGTTGACGATTGAAAAGGACATAATCACCTTCCATCAAATGACGTAATACAACATCGCCATATTGTAAATTAATTTCTTTACTATTTAATCCATTTAGATGCTTTGTGCGACCAGTACTTTTAAGAGTTACCGATTTTGCCCCTGGATATACATCTGCACCATTACGCACATATTTTGTAAGATTATCAATATTATAACGATTTACTGTAATTGGTTTTGTCAAATTCATACAAATTTTAATTGGAACACCAAGTTCACCAATACCAATATTTGGATCTGGTGTAATAACACTACGAGCTGAAAAATCTACGCGTTTACCCATCAGATTACCACGAACACGTCCTTCTTTTGATTTAAGCCGTTCTTTTAAAGCCTTAATTGGACGACCAGAACGTTGTTGAGAAAATGGTACACCTGAAATTTTATTATCAACGAGTGTTGCTACGTTATATTGTAACGCAGATACCCATCCATCAATCATATCTTCTGATACATTATCACTTTCTAATTTTTGGCGGAGTGTACGATTTACTTTCAAAATAGTTACATATTTGTGTGTAATATCGTCTTCTGATCGCGTATTATTATCTGCCTTTACAGATGGACGAGCTACAGGCGGAATTACAGGAAGATTTGTGCATACAAAACGATCAGGTAGACACCATAAATGACTATACCCCAACGCTTCAACTTCAGGTGTGTTTCGTGATAAACGTTTGAATACAGTTTGTACATCACGAATGCGTAGAATCTGTATTTTCTTCTTCTTTTCTGATCCCTTCGCTTTTACTTTCCATTCAGCAGTCAATTTAGATAGATCATTGCTTTCATGTTTAGTAATGTTATCTGGACGAATATAGCCACACATTGGCATTCTACATTTTTTTATTTTATCCGAAATACGTGTAATATATTCAAAACGCTTCGATCCTTTGAGACTCTTTAATTTTTCACGTATTTTAGGGTTATTAATATCCACATAAAGATGAGAACATTTTAGACAACATACTTTCAGAGTTGCAATAATTGGACTAATTAGATGATAATGGTACACTGGATGTGCTAGACGAATAAACCCAAAATAACCAGGGCAATTTTTCATATCATTTTCATCAGTCGGACAATGAACACCTCTGTCTAATACCCCCATAAGAGGATCAAACAATCCTCCATGTTTAGGTACATCACCACTAAATGTTTCGTGTGTAAAAATTTCAGCAACTGCTTCTTGTTCGATTTGTTCCGCAGATTTGATTCCAAATTGTACTCCATTTACATTACGAATATCAGAGTTATAGGATAAATCCAGCTTAGTACGGTTCATTTTTGTAGTGTAGTGTTTAAATCAAGATAATCAATTTGTATCCTATAATAATAGACAATTATTTAATTCCGTTTAAATTGTTTTTAGATAAGTGTAATATATTTAAAATAATAATTTTTGAAATCAAATGTCCGCTCTTTTTTTTTTATATTCAATTTAAATTTTAAAACTATAAGTTGTTATTACCTTAATTTAATTGTTTAAAACTGAAAATTCGATATTGTTTTTATTGTTCAATAAAACATCATAAAGGTATCATACCTAATATACATCATTATTCATCATTATAAATTTTCATATTTAATAAAACAACATAAATAGCAAAGTATCACAAACAAATTATTATTAAAACTTACAAATAAACTACAATGACAGACACAATTTATGATCTAACTGTTTGGAAAAATAATAGTACTGTTCTCAATAATTTTAAGAACTACTTATCTTTTATTAACGAGTGTCAAAATATTCAATATACGATTGATTCTGGAGAAACAGTACAATTATATGTGATATCGCGTGTAGCCAGTTGTTGTCGCACATTTGAAACTTTTATGAAAAGTATGACTATTTTGAAACATTTTATTAATACTCACGTATTGAAAAATAATAAAGACGGAGATAAACATTGTGAAAAAGTACTACCAGAAATTGTAGATACTGTTGAGAAAACAACTGAATATATAGATGAATGTAAACTACCATCTAAAAATAAATACATTTATGTAGTCTCCGTGAATTCATGTGATGGGGATCTCAGTAAATCGCAATGTATTATTGGTCGGACTAAAGATGATGCTATTACAATTGCATTTAATTCTGCTGTATCACAAGATTTTAATTCCAAATTTGATGAGACTGGATGTTATAATTTAAGCACTCACGTCATAACTACTCACTGTCTACTAGACGGTATATATGGACCTATGAACAGTTTATATAGAAAACCTAAACATGATGAGTCTGAATCTGATGAGCATGACGATGAGAAGCATCGTGCATTACCTATTATGACTGGAAATGTACATATAGATTATGATATTGATTTTGGTGAAATATTTACGGACAAAAAAGAAGTGTCTCATACCAACCCACATGTTGAAGAAGAAGATAATGAAACTGATAATATTGATCTACATCAAATGAATCACTCTCCTACCAATATGCGCGATATAAATGAATTGCGTAGGCGACAATTAGAACTATCTCGTTTCGGTCGTGGCCGTAGTCCAGGAAGTGAGTTGGAGCGTTTTCAAGGACACAAAATGGGAATGGATTCAGAGGCAGATTTTCGAAATGACGACCTTGAGCGTGAAAGAATCTTTAATGGTCGCTATAACCTACATCGTCGCCGTAATCCATTTATGGGTGAAAGTTCATATCCAAAACGATGTAATTTTAGAAGTTATGAGCATATAAACTTTACAGAAACAGGAACAGTAACATCTGGTACAAGAGACCCTAAGAAAATACAACATAATTATGACGATTATGATACGAATTTTTGGAGCACCGATGATAGTGAAGAAGATGATGTATCATTTTCTGAAGTTGTTTCTGATAGTGGTATTAAGATTACTGTGATTGGAGATAGCGATGAAGATCTTTCAGGTACAACGTCTAAACATACGCAAGAACTAGTGAATATTGAAAATACAACTACAAATGAATTATAAAATAAATAATTGTATGTTATGTAATTATTTGTATGTAATGTGTTAATATATATTAAATTTTTATTTAAATTTTATCATATATGTCCATTCTTTAATATTATTTAACGATGTGGACGTCTTCCGCCTCTATGTATTCCGCCAACTTTATTTTTCCGATCTTCTGCAAATGCAATATGAGCCATTTGATTTCCCATTACAACACGACTAAATTTCTTAATAATTTTACATGCAGTTTCATGTGTCTCACATTTAACTATCGCGGAACCCTTAGATTCACCTGTATATTTATCACGATTAATACGAATATCATAAATTTTCCCACAACATTCAATAATATCTGCAATATTATCTTCCATATATTCTCGAGGAATATTTGATACGAATAGATTACGATTCTTAGGTTCTTCCTCTGGAATACCATCTTGTTTCTTACGAATTGATGGAGGTATATATTTCCCAACTGTATCTTCATTATTTTCATCACTATTATCATCACTATTATCCTCCATACTTTTATCATTTAATTCTTTCTCTTTCTTCACAAGTTTAGGGACGGTATATGCAGCTGATGCTTGTCCATTTTCTCCGGCATTATATTTCTGTAATGTTACAGGGCGAGTAACGTAACTATGGTATGTTCTGCCCGAATCGTCTGTATGTTTAACACGAACTGTTTCATATTTTTTAGAATGTTCACTGTAACGTTTGTGATTTTCTTCAATCATTTCATCTGACATACACATATCTGTATAAAATTTATAATAGTATGGTTTCTTGTTATTTTGGTCATTTAGCCGGGTTTCTTGTACCATCTCCATAAAAACCTCATCACCAAGTGTAGCATATGCATCATGTCTAGTTTGTCCAGCTTCTTTTCCAAATGGTTCCCAATTCATTTTGCGATACATAATCTGAGAATATTGTTGGGAGTTTGAATCAATATGATCTAAAAAATCACACATATTTATTTGTTTATTTATAATGACAGTAATAAGTAATAATTAATAAGTAATAAGTAATAATTAATAAGTAATAATTAATACAATGATATAAAGTATAAATCAATTCAAAATAAATATTATTCTAATTTAAAGTTGCTTAATTCCTTTAAGGTAATTTCAGTTCATAACCTTTTAAGAAAGAATAATGAAATTTTATGCTGCTTTATCTACTACATGATAAATCATTTCTTCACGAGTTTTAAATAATCTTGAGCTAGTTGCTCTAATAAACGCTTTTTTAATATGTAATTTTGCATAATTTGTTGCATGTAAAATTAAGTCTTTTGACTGGTCTTCTATTTTAACATCTTTTTTACCAAATAGTCTAATATATGCATCGAATTCTCTCTTATATATCAGTTGTAATTCTTTACAGCTTTCCATTATATTTGATTCCTCCTTCCATGATTTCACTTTATATTGCATATTTTTCATCTTTTCCCGTAATTTAATTTCTTTATATGATAAACCATAATCAGAATCTGAATACAGATTCATATTTATATTCATATACATATTTATGTGAATAATTAATAAATTACCAATGGTTTATTACAATTGATTAGCTTTAAGTATAATAACTCATTATTTAAATTAAACATTTGATTCTAAATAAATGATCATTTGTTAAGTTATCTTGATTATTATTCCGTGTTATTAATTATAACAGTTATATACAATGTCATTTTATGCAGTACGTGTTGGAAAAATACCAGGTATCTACAATACTTGGGATAAATGTAAAGAACAAGTTATGGGGTTTAAAGGTGCTATTTATAAGAAATTCATGAGACAACAAGATGCTCAAAAATTTATAGATAATACATCAACTACCTATACTCGTTCAAACTCGTTTAGATCATATACACGAAAGATGAAGAAAAATAATAAAGTTTATGTTAAAAAACCTAATACTCTTTATATATTCACAGATGGTTCTTCTGTTGGGAACGGTTCAAGCGATTCAATTGCAGGATATGGTATTTATATCCCAGAACCTTTTGAACACCACATTAAAATGCGCGGTGTTTTACCTAAAGGTACTACAAATAATTATGCAGAATTAAAGGCAATTCTTGATGCACTTCGTTTACACGACTATAATGAACTTAAACGCAATAGTCAAAATACTGATACTCCTATTGATAATATAGTAATTACTACAGATAGTGAATATTCTATTAATTGTATTACTAAATGGGCTGCAAAATGGGATAAAAATGGGTGGCGTTCTAGTCAAGGAGGACAAGTTAAAAACAAAGGGTTAATACAACATATTTGGAAGCTTTACAAAGAATATAGACCTGAATTTCTCCATATTAACTCACATACGGGTAAACGTGGATTCTTTTATGAAGGAAATCAAGTAGCAGATGATTTAGCTAGTGGAGTTACAGAATAAACGGGAAATAATTTCGAAATAAGATCGAGACAATAATAGAGTACAGTCTAAACTATATGTAAATTTTTATTTTGTCAGGAAAAGTCTAAAAATTATAGTATTCTTTCGAAAACGAGTTCGAAAAAGAAAGATGATAGAAATATTAAATCTTAAAAAATCATTTCAATTACGAAATGGGTACCGTTCGAAATCGAGTTCGAGTTCGGAAAAGACAGACGATAGAAATATTAAATCTTAAAAATCATTTCAATTTCGAAATGGTAATGTTAACGTTCGAAATCGAGTTCGATCAAAATTTTGGAAGCCTTAAAATCATTTTCGATTTCATTTCGAAATCTTTAAAGACTAATTTATATATAAAACCAGGTAAAATAAAGATATATACTAGTAATTAACTTAGAAATTAACTTCGAAATTTCGAAAACAAATAGAAATAATTATATGGATTAATTAACATTTAGCCCATTTCCCTCTAAATCATCTATATAATTCATACGACCAGTAAAGTCATCTTTGAACGCATAATCAGGGGTCACAAATGTTTTACCAGTTAATCCATGTTCATCTATTTCTTCTTCTGTAGCAGTTCCATCTACCATTTTCTGTTGAACTTCACAACATGTTTCCATTTTATCTATATTACATCCATAACAATAGGGATAATATTCTCCTTCATCGTTATAAGATGTATATGATAACAATTCAGTATTAACAGGTAATTCACAGAATCCGTCTTCTCCGCATCCACCTCTTGTATTAGGGTAATTCATGTTCCCAAGGTAAAAAGGACAATCTGCGTCAGCTGAACACTGACTATCAAATGTTCCACTCTCTTTTGGATTTCCTTCATCATCAATAGTAGCTTCACATTCTTCTTTTGTATTATAATTTAATAATTCACCAGTTTCTTGAGAGATACATACAGACCCACTTGTTACACTTGTTTGTAAATTTTGATGGGCTTCTACCATTTCATCTATAAGAGGTTTGTCAACATCATTCATAAAATCAGGATTAGCTGTAATATCACGTAAATAGGTATTTTCATCACTCGACCTATAATAAGTAAGGTCTGCTTCATATGGTGTATATGGATAATCACTGAATATATTAACCTGATTTTCCATTTGAGATTCTGTGTAACCAGGTGTTAACATAATATTTTGTTCATGGTTAAGACCCATTAAGTCTAATTCTTCTATATACAATTTAATATTACCTGTTTCACTATTACCATCATTATAATTATTGCCACCTATATCTACAGTAAAACGAGGTATATAACATTTCGATACAATTACATAGGCATAGGCTTTCTTTTGTATATAATAAGTGAATTGAAATGTATATTCGTAATATTCATCATTTAATCGTATTTGTATAATTGCTGGCTCCCACGTATAGGTGGGACAATCAGACATATCACTTAGACATTTAATTTGTGTAGATCCAGTCTGTACATAGTTATTTAGTTCATTATCTAATTCTGTTTTCAGAATTTCAATAATTTTATCAAATATATCTGTATCTACAACAGAGTAATTTGGGTGTTCATAATAGGAAAATATTGGATCTGGCGCCTCTTCAAAATTATCTTTATTTTCGATATTATTTGCAGAATTACGAGCACGTATATTGTCAAGTATATTTGTTTTAAACTCATCAACATTTATGATACGAGATTGTGTTTTATTTGAAGGTGGAAAATATACTTGGGGCATTACATGATTTTTGGGGTTTAATTTACGTCTAGAATATTGTGAATTTGTGTCAGTAAAACATTTACTTGATTTAGGTTTTTTGAGATATTGTCGCGTGTCTTGAAATTGGTCAAAACGTGCATCTAAATCATAGGAATCTTGTGTTAAATCATAAGGAGCGTGGTCTTCAATATCAGTATCATTTTCGAAATGCTCCTTTAGTTCTTTAAGTATATTGTTGAAAAATAAATTATAGATAATTAAAATAATTAGCAGGATACAAATCCAACGAAACATCGGTTTAATATCAATCATTAATTGGATTAAATTGATAAAATTATATAAAAATAATATAATATATGTAGAAAGTTAATGCGTTCGAAAATAAATTATACATTTTATGTATATACTTAACTTAAATTATAATATATGTTAGCAAGTTTTCGTTTTTTTGATAAAGAAAATTGGAGCGTTTATGCAACTTTAAACGTAATAATACCTATTGTCATATTTAAATTATGTAATTTGGAAATTGATTCACAATCAATGATATTTATGTCAATATTAGCAATGATGCAGGGAAAATTAGTTCCTAAAATATTAATGACAGGATTTTTAAACTTTCTAGTCTTTGAACCAAACTTAAAATGGGTAATTAGAAGTATTATATACGTAGTTTCAACTATCATATTTCACAATATTCCTTTGGATCATGTTGCTCATAAATTTATAATGCGTAATACAGTTGTAAAATATATATTATTTGCAGTAATTTTGGTGTGGATGATATTTATATTGAAACCACAATTCATATGGGGTAAAAATCTAATTAAGAATATAAAAATAAAATAAGTAATTAGTATATATAAATAATATACCATACATAACAAACATATGCAAATTAAAGATATAATAAATATAAAATCTGCAGCTGTTTTATTGCTAAATGCAATATATATAATATCAGCATATGGAAAAATTGTTAATTTCAAAGGAACTGTTGATAGTCTAAAAAATGTCTTTTGGATTAAAAATTTACCTCAATGGTTTTATAGCTTAGCTATTTTATTAGTTATAGTATTACTAATATCTGGTCCAGGTGTAATCTTTTATTCATTGTTTAATGACAAATTGAATAAATATGCTAAATATATGTGCTATGCATTAGCAGGTTTCACATTATTAGCAACATTATTATATCATATGCCAGTAGATTCAAACCAAAAAAATCACTTATTGAAAAATATATCAATAATAGGAGGATTACTAATATTATCTGAACAATATAAGTAATTTATTTATCTAAAATTCTATTTTTATTTTCATTTTTTGTATTTTGTCCATTTGTGATATTTTTTAGTTGAGAAATTTTATCAAATATAAAATGCATTGGCTGTTTGACTTTATCATATACACCTTCCACAAAATCAATATGTTCAGTCATTTTTTTACATTGCGGTCGTAATTCATCTAAAATTTGAAATTTGTCAAGCAATTTATTTAATTTGTTTTCAATATTGTCGAGTCTATTTTCTAAATTACTAATTTTATTGTATATTACATTTAAGTCTGTCATTTTTTTATTTTATAATACTTATTTAAATAATATAGAAAATATTAATTGTTAAATAACTCTGATAGCCATGGATTTTGATCCACTTGGTCATGATTTGGTCTATAAAAATACGTCCGGTTTTTATTCATATGATCATCAAGTATAATTTTACCACCACCTATTTGATTAAATGGTACGCCATATAGTAATTGTGTAATGAAATAGATAGAATATGTACCACATTCAGATTCTTTATATTGATGACGATTTTTATTTATATAAATCTTAAAACATTTATGAACCAATCCATCACATCCGTGGCTTATTGAAGTTAAAGGCTTATCAAAGGTTACTATTTTTCTTTTCTTATCGATATCTGTGACCATTCTCATCTCTTGCACATTATCACATAAACGATTCATAGTTCTTCTCGTTAACTTACCATTCAAGTTTGTGTGTCCTAATTTACATGTTCCAACTATATCACCTACATATAACCCTTTAACAAATTGGAGACAACTGAACTTTGCGGTAGTTGATGTTTGATATTGTACTTTACATACTGATACATGGTCATTTTTAATATCTTTATACGCTAGTAACTTATATTTATATAAAAATGCATTTCCTTGATTTCTTAAATTTGCTAATAAAACACCTATTTCCTTTGGTGGTTTAATACCATAGCTATCAAAGAAATATATACCAGCTTTGCTAAAATCCATAAACATTGCAATCCAATGACTCCCATCTTTTGTATGTGGGTCCATATTAAAGACTATACCTAATTTTGTTTTACCTTTTCTATGAAGACGTTCGAAATTTATATTACAAAGTTCATTTACAACACATTGACCCGGCGAAAGTTGTTTACCAAAATCTAAAGGAACTGGTCCAATGAATTCAAAGTCTTTAAAATGGAGTGGATATTGTTCTAATACATTTGCTATATCTAAAGTATTTAACCATTGTTTAATATCTTTTTTCCATGGAAAAGGCATCTTTGGACGGAATGTCTGTTCTAAAATATCAGGGTCTTTAATATCTTTTAACATATCACTATCAACCCAACACCATTCATCTGGACAATTTGACACACTACGCATTTTTTCTTTTATACGTTTCCATAATA
>Ga0315315_10007612_pt1 | contig 10023 bp, 4 predicted proteins | sample M140m3416metaG_FD_203699 | JGI IMG/M metagenome (GOLD analysis project Ga0315315, IMG submission 203699) | Ammonia-oxidizing marine archaeal communities from Monterey Bay, California, United States - M1 40m 3416 | ecosystem: Environmental > Aquatic > Marine > Intertidal zone | place: USA... | reverse complement strand
AGCTGTGGTTGAGTTGATGGCTGAACCCATCGGATTTCGCACGCTTTACAAGCGTGGTTTTGTGATCGAACCATACAATAAACGGAAGACACCGTTTGAACTGAAAATAAATAGTTGGATCCAATTTCGTCATCATGCGTTTACGAGGTCGGTTGACACCTGGGTCGACAACTCGGGGAAAGAAAGGCCGGTGCTGAACCGGAATGCTTTTGACATTGAGCGGGCCCGATTGACTTTTCGTGGATTCGCGATCGATCCGAAGCTGACCTACTTTTTGCAATTAGATGGCGACACGGACGGGGCACACACCGTAGACTTCTTTGACTACTGGTGGGCTTGGAAAGTGTCTGATGACTTCAGCATCCAAGTAGGAAAGCGGAAGGTGCCTGCCAGTCGACAATGGCTTCTTGGAGCACGAAGGACGCGTTTGTCGGATCGGCCCATGTCGGATGATTTTTTTCGGCCTGATAGAACGGTTGGTATCTTTGGGTTGGGGAAGGTAGGAGACAGTTGCCACTACGAGGTGATGGTCGGAAATGGCTACCGAACTGCAAACCTACCACCCGCAGTGGTTGATGATCGGTTTACCTTTGCGGCGACCAGCTACATCGAGCCTGCAGGTAAGTTTGGTTCGCAGCTTGTTGATTTCGATTGCACTTGCAATCCACTTTGGCAACTCGGTCACTCCTTCGTTTATTCCCCCCAAACCAGCAACGAATTAGCTATCCCCTTGGATGAGAGCGATTTCCTTCGACTTGCCGATGGAACTCGATTGAATCAAAACGGGGCTTTGGCACCAGGTGTCACCGTGTCAGAGTTTGATCTTTGGTTCTATGGTGTGGACCTTGCTTGGAAACATCGCGGATGGAGTGCAGATTCAGAGGTCTTCTTCCGTTGGATTGAGAATCTTCGAGGGAACGGACCTCTTCCAGTCGACAGCATCTTCCAACATGGGCTGTATGTGGAGGGCGGCAAGTTCCTGATCGACCGCACTTTCGATGTGAACTTTCGCTACTCATATGTCGACGGTGATTTCGGCAATGGTTCAGAGTTCGCTGGTGGGTTTAATTGGTACCCGCTCTCAAAGCCGTCTTTGAAGTTTACATTTGATGTTACGCGTTTGGACAAAAGTCCGTTGCAGAATCGATCTGCCGACATCTCGGTTGGTGACAGCGGCGTATTATTCCGATCGCAATTTCAAGCCGAGTTTTAGATCCAAACGAACTGAGCTTTGCTGGTTCAACAGCAGTTGCTGCAGAGCTCTTGACTCACCTGTGCTGCAGAGCCCTTGGCTCACCTGTGCTGCAGAGCTTGGACGGTAGGGGAATGGTTGCCCTCGTCGTGGCGACCAGCAATTCGTGGGCCTGCCCTTACCCTTCTTGACTCAAGGTTTCGTCTCCGCGTTCTTGTAATGGTTTGAGTCGGGCCGCGTAGTTTCTGAAGTATTCCCATCGTGCTTGCTCGGCAATCGCCAGATCAAATAGACCACACTTACGATCTTGCAATTTGCTGGGGGAGGTCAAATTTGGATGACAAGTACTTGGTCTGCATTGGTAAACTCCATCAAGGTTCACCAGTTGAGAATTCAACCGCAAAGGTCAAGCTGCTGCGATCAACTGAGTAGGATGATCAACCGAGTAAGCAGCTTGCGGTGATTGAAGAGGAGATTAAGTTGTCGCGTCAAAAACAGTGGGTTGATCGCTCAATTGACGCCCATGAATGAAAAAAGCACCGGGGCTTGTGCTTGCGTTTTTTGTTAGCGTCGCGATTTCTTGCTGCCCTTCTTTTTTCTCGCATGCAGCCATCACTCTTGTGTGCCAGCTTGTCGCAAGTTGGTAACGCGGCCGATGTACTGGCGTGGGGACTCAAGTTTGAAGCCTGCTTCTATCGTGTGCAAACGGAGGTTGTGGAGGCGTCCGCAATATTGCATTTGAGAATTTGGTGAAAACTTGTGAGGAAGATTAGCAAGCTCACGTTGAATGGATTGTGCTCAAGGCATTGTGTCTCGAACAAACTCAGGAAACGCCGATTACAAAGGTCATCGCTATGAAAACTAAAATCATCCTTGCTGCCGCACTCGTTATGACTGCCTTCAGCTTTTGCAATACAGCCACTACGCAAGCTGCACCTGCTTTTGTGAGACTCGGTGATACTGCGGCCGAAATGCTATGGATGGAACTACTGGAAAGCGAGCCTGATGGATCGAGCAGTTATACCGAAGTCGAATGTGTCTATATGACGCTTCGAGATCTTGGTTTTGATGACGACGAGGCGATCGTTGGGCTTGTTCTCATGGGTGAAGGATTCACACTGGATGAGACGGTTCAGTGTTTGACAAGTGCAGCCAGCATGGTTGATCCAAATGTCCGTGTAGATCGTTCGTCTGGTGAGAGAGACCTGCAGGTGACGGTAAGCCTGTCTCAGGGAGCATTGCGATAAAGATTCTGGCCTTCTGGGTAATCGAACAGTTCGTTGCTCGAACTGCTCGCTTATTGCGAGGCAAGGTAAACAGAGCGACACAGGCAGGTAACAATGAAAAAGGGGACAGGCACTTCTCAGGCACTGCTAATTGCAAGCTGAGTAGACAATGCCTGTTCCCCTTTTTTTGGGGGGGATCCCAAAGTCTCCAAAGCAGGCCATTTCCCGACATAGCGTGCTTGTCTCCTTGTCTCTTTCTTTTCTTCGTCTAGTCCTTTTGTGAAAACAAAAGTTCACTGCATCGACCTGACATTTGCAGGCAGGACCGAACGCGAAGGGGCCCCATGCTTGGCTGGACGCTTAAGAAACGGCGTTCCGGATTCAACCTGCGGCAGACTTGAGGTAGGCCTCTAATTCTCTCAGGACTTTTTGAACCAGCGACTCCAGTTTTTTAGAGAGTGCGACTGTTTCCTCGACATTACCCGCCGCAATGTTTGCATCCATCTGCCCGATGACTTCAATACTGGAGTATGCTCCGATCAGTTGAAGCCCGCCTTTCATCGAATTAAGCTGTTTAGCAGTTTCACTCATCGAAACAAGGCTTGGGGTAGCTAACACCTCAATAACTTCCTGCAGTATCGATTCTAAATCGGTTCGTGTCGCCTCAACGGTCGTCACCAGAAGATCGTGATCGCCACATGCGATGTCCAAAGCTTCTTTCCAGTTGATCACGTCGCTTTGCAACTCGCTATCATCTTGGCGCTGTGCAGAATTCTCAACGAGCAAATCAGAAATTTCGCCTAGCACTCGATTTAATTCCTGTATCTTAATCGGCTTGGTGATGTATTCATCCATGCCTGCTTCAAGACAACGGGTACGGTCTGCCTTGAATGCTCCTGCCGTGGAAGCGATGATCTTCACAGGCTTGAGGTGACCTGACTCCAACTCTCGAATTCTTTGCGTTGCATCGATTCCATCTAAAACTGGCATTTGAATATCCATCAGGATTACATCGGGTGACTCCTGTTCCCAACATGCGACCGCTTCTTCTCCATTTTCCGCGACTAGAACGCGATGCCCTAATTTGCCTATGAGTCGTGATGCGAGTAATCGATTTGATGCAACATCGTCAACGATAAGCACAAGAAGTGGAACCTTTGATTTTGTTAAGTGCGATGTTTTCTGATCGTTAAGACCTTCTTCAGGCAACTTGATTCCGTGGCTGTCTTCTGCACGGTTCCGCAGGTATGAAAGTAGTTCAGACTCTTTGGCTGGTTTCAGAATGTACCCGTTGCCTTGGGCAAGCTTGTTTTCCGAGATTTCGACCGGATTAGCTGCAAGGATAAAAATCGGAGATTCCTTGAACGCATCTACCTTTTTTATGTGATCAACAAGTTCAGCCGTTGAGGGGCTTGCAAGGCCGCTGTCAATGAAAAAAGCAACTGGATCCCTTGGGCGATTCGCTTTATCGGCAATGAATGATTCGGCCGCTCGTCCACTAGTAAAGGTATGAACAGTCAGGCCAAAACGTCCGATCGACTCAGAGAGATATTGGGAAGTCGCCTCGTGATCGTCGATGATTACGGCTGAATTGAATTGCAAGTCGAGTCTGTTTTGATCCGACGTACTGGTTGCAGCGATTTTCGGAAAACTCCAACGAAATTGAAAAGTCGAACCACGCCCAGCTTCACTTTCCGCCGATATTTCGCCACCTACCGCACGAAGAATTCCTGCGGTGATCGCCAACCCCAAGCCTGTTCCACCGTATTCCCGCGTCGTGGAGCTATCCTCTTGTTCAAACGGGTTGAAAATCATCTTTAGCTGAGCAGTTTGAATGCCTTTCCCTGTGTCACGAACTTTGATGCCAAGGCAAATGTTTTGATCAGTTTCGGATTCAACGGTCGCTTCCAACACGACTTCACCATCGTCAGTGAATTTAATTGCGTTGCTCAAGAGATTGGCAAGCGCCTGTCGCAATCGAGTTGGATCTCCTCGAAAAAGATTCGGGAGTTTGGAGTCAATGCGATATGCCAGTTCAACTCGGGGACTTCGAGAACGGAAGCTGATGGATTTCATCGTGTTGCCGATCAGTTCCCGCAGGTCAAAGTCAACTTCTTCGAACACCAGCTTGCCAGCTTCAATTTTTGACAAGTCGAGAACGTCGTCGATGATCACCATTAGCGACTCTGCAGAGTCGCTCAAGACTGAGATATACTCTTTTTGAGTTGAATCCAATGAGGTGCCAACGAGCAGAGACCCCATGCCAAGGATCGAGTTCATCGGGGTTCGGATCTCATGGCTCATCGTCGCGAGAAATTGGCTCTTTGCATCGTTGGCCTTCTCAGCCTCGTTTTTCGCCTGCTCCAACTGTGCAAGACGGATCTTCAAATCGTGGCGCATCTGTTCGAAGCCGGTGGTGAGTTGCCCGACTTCATCCCGCGTTGGCTTTGGCAGTGCCGCCCAATAGTCTCCTTCAGTCAATGAACGAGATGCATTGGCCAGAAGGGTCAAGGGGCGTCGAACGCTCGCATCGAGGAACCAAGCCGTCAGGCAGGCTAGCAGCAGAGCAACCACAAGCTGAATCCTGGCGTACCAGGACCACAGTGCTCGCTGTTCTTGCAAAATCGGTTCCGCATTGAACCAGATAAGAATTTTGCCGACATCTTTGTGCTGAAAGTGAACCTCTTTCTCGATAGTAGGAAAAGGGCCGGCCTCCGGCAAGACTTCGGAAACCTCTTTAGTATCCGCTTGATCATCGAGTGCAGAACCTGCTGTTGGATAGGCAATCAAACCGTCAGCGTAATACACCTCAACTGCCAACCATGTTTCAGGGTAGCGTTCGGTCACCCGATCAAGAAGACTTTCAAGCTCGATGCTGTTGTTGCTCCAGAGCATCGGGGCGATGGCATCAGCCAGCGTCTCCATCCGCAACTCCAGGTCTTCTTTTGCTGACTGTCGCAACTCCGTCTCGAGTCGTGGGTACCAGTATCCTAGATGGAAGATCGTAAACACGAAGACGCACGAAACGAGAATCGCGAAAATACGAAAACCCAGCTTGTCAATGAACCGGGATTGTTTCATAACCCTCGAGCCTACGCCTATTCGGGTGCCTGGTAAAACTCTTCTAACTTCAGATCGACCAGCGATTGGTAATCTTCGTCTGTCGCAGTAGCCGGTTTTGTCATTGGAATCCCAGCAAGCAGCTTTCTGCCTTCTTCACTATTCGTCATCTCGATAATTGCTGCTTTGACCTTGGCGGCAACATCTTCTGGGACTCTGGGGTGATAAGCCAGTGGATGTGGAGCCATGCCCGGCGTTTCATAAATCACCCGTAACCGTTCCTGCAATTCGGGAACCTGGGCCTCCAGGGTTCTACGCACGCCTCCACCGGCGGCCGCTTTACCGGATATCACATTTAGGTAAACGGACTCATGTGTTTGCACAAATTTCGGTACGCATTCGACCTTGAACATCCTCGCTAGGAGGGTCCTCATGTACAACGAGGCACCCAACGCGTTCGGCGAAGGGAAATCGACGCGTTGACCCTCCAGTTGTTCGATGCTCTTAATGTTCGAATCGTTTGCCGCCACAAGGATTCCCGTCAGTTGCCTTTTATCATCTCGAATGAGAGGCATGTAACCCTCATCCCGCTGAGCGCAAACAAAGTGATATGGATTCATATAAGCGAAATCGTATTCGCCTTCGGTAAAACCCTTTTCAAAATTTGGAATTGAAAACGTGGGCTCAAGTTTCAGGTCCAGCCCTGTCTGATCGGACAAGTAGTTAACGAGAGGCTGCCAGATTTCAAACAATCGTTCCGAGCCCCATTGTGGAACCACCCCGATTGTGTAGACCGGTCCCTCAACGACAACCTGTGGAGTAGGTGCTGGGGTAGGAGGATTCACCACAGCGGGCTTGGATTCGCAACCGATTAGACCTCCCACAAGGAGAAGGCACCAATGAAAATACGAAGGGCAGGTTTTCACACGCAAAATCCTCGTCACAAACAAATGATCCAATGACGTCTTGTAGGTGAGTGCTGGAAGCTCATGCGAGCCCATTACTCCTGACATCGATTGACTCTTAAAAAAAATCCCGGATATCCGCAGTAAGGGTTGCGAGTTGCGTTTTTCATGTGAACGTCAACGGGATCCTTGCACTGATCATACCATCTCACGCAGTGCCTTCATTGTGAACAGAGGCCAAGCGAGGCGATGATTTTCCAAAAAAATGCTTGATAACGATTCATTACGCGACCTTAGAGGTGTCCCGACGAAGTCTAGGTCGCAGTTTTTTGCGTGTGGGATCAAAATACGCGACCGAGTAGTAATCTTTGTCAAGATGTCGAATTTTTGGCATCGTCATTGTTGCCTCTTGGCTTCGTTCATGTCGTGTCCATGTCCTCAGTCTTTTTGCAGCCCGAGTTCGTGGGAGAGACGGAAGGCGTCCATTGTTCACTCAATTGGCGATCCAAGTTTACAGTCTGATTGCCATCCATGGTCGTCTCGGAGGTGTCGCGGATTTACCGAACCACCAATGCGCTGCACCACCGATACATCGTTTGAATTCGTTCTGCAGTCGTGGCATTTGTTCTGACCATTCTCTCCGACCGGATCAATCGGAAACCATAAGACGCCATTGTGTACCTTCGTACCGGGTATGCCGTCGTTACAGACAAGATCGGGAAGCAGCGAAGGTTGTTAACCGATGATCAGCGACGTTGTCTTGGAGTCGCAAGAAAGGTGCGGGGGACTGAATTGGCACTTTTGGTGGTCTTTCTCCTATATGTACCGCCGGCTCCCGACCGTTCTTTCTTGTGGTCTTCTTTATCACTGTTCATCGACCTTGACTAAAAACGGTCCCCGACAGTTTTGCTTGCCTGACACCTTTGATTTTTCTTGGTCGTTTGTTTACCTGTTCATTGCTTCCATGGAGATGTGGGGTTGCAGCTGCTGAGCCTGTGGGTCCCACCAAATTACCTTGATTGAGAACAGATGGGGGGGGTGATGGAGAGCTCGAATTCTCCAGTTTTCTATGCGAAATGGCTTTCCAATGCTCGATGCACCGCCTCGACGAGACTAAGCTTGTGGGTCGATGAACATCTTTTGAATTTGCACCTCCAGTGAGTCCTGCTATGCATCCTTCGATACGCTTCTGTTTCCTTTTGGTGGTGATCGTACTATCGGTCCCAGCGCTCGCACAGGACAAGCAAGCGGAGTCAAAGAAAGCAGTCGACGGCAAGGCGGCCAAGGTAGAGAAAACGAAACCTGCCTCCCCGCCCAAAGCAAAGCAAGCGGACAAAAAGCAAGCAAAGAAGCCAGCCCCTGCAGTAGAGAAAGAAGCCCCCGCGCCTAAGATCGGTGTTCGCCAGATCAAGATCAGCGGCGACTACGTCGACTTGGTGCAACCTGCAGGGCTTGATCCCCTTTCGTTGCTGGGCGGTGGTCCTGGCGCGAAGCGTTCCTATTTCAAGCTGACCCAGTTTCTCGACAGCTTTTCGGGAGACGATAACTTCGATCACTTGGTCGTGGACTTGTCCTCGGGGTTCTCAATGAACTCGGCTCAACTCGATGAGCTTTCACGTCACTTCAAGAAGGTCACGGATGCCGGCAAAAAGACGCATGCATGGTTAGAATCGGCAAGCCGCGAGTCGCTCGAAATCGCATCCATGTGCGACACCGTCTACATGGCTGACTTCGGAGAAGTCGACATCCCTTCCGTTTCCATGCAATCGATGTTCTATCGAGACGCGATGGATTTGGTCGGCGTCAAAGCATCCGTGGTTCGCGCTGGAGACTTCAAAGGCGCGGTGGAGCCCTATTTGAACGCACGGATGAGCGATCACTTGCGTCAACACTATCTGGACATGCTGACGAGCATCAATGATGCGGCGGTGGACCGCATTGCGAAAGGCCGTGGGCTCAAGACGGCGGATGTGCGAGAACTACAATCTCAGCGAATGTGGCTCGCAAAAGAGGCGTTGGCGAAAGGTCTTGTCGACAAACTGGCACCCTACGGAGCGATGCAGAAAGTAATCGGTGATAACATCGGCGAGAACCTGAATTGGGTTACCCCCAAAAAAGCAGCGAAGAAGGATGTTTCGTTTTTTCAGCTGATGGGTGAACTCATGGCCGGCAGCAGTTCAAATGGTTCGGTTCAGGACAATACGATCGTAGTGCTGCACCTGAGCGGTGCGATCGTTGATGAGGGCGGCGCTGATTCGATCGCGGCGGGGCCGACGGTGGAACGGATTCAAAAGCTGACGGACGAGGACCGTGTGAAAGGTGTTGTCGTTCGAATCAACTCGCCAGGCGGCAGTGCGACGGCCAGCGAAGCGATCCGTCAAGCATTGAAAAAACTTGCCGAAAAGAAACCGACCGTCATTTCCATGGGAGACGTCGCCGCGTCCGGTGGATATTGGATCAGTTGCATCGGGACGCCGATCTATGCTGAACGGGGCACTGTCACTGGATCGATTGGCGTCTTCGCGATGAAACTGAGCGGCGGAGCCTTGATGCGACGCATTGGTCTGCATACCGAAAACATTCAGCTCGACGACTCTGCGAGTCTGTTTTCACTTGACCGAGGGTTCACGGAAGATGAAACCAAGGTGATACAGAAGTCGATCGATTCGGTTTACGGACGATTTCTCAAACTGGTCAGTGGAGCCAGAAAGATTCCCGTGGACAGGCTTCGCACGCTTGCTGGCGGCCGAGTTTGGTCCGGAAGCCAAGCGATCCGGAATAAGCTTGTCGATCAGATTGGTGGGGTCGACGATTGCATTCGGCACATCGCCAAGAAGGCAGAGCTTGGCGACGAATTCAAGGTGACCCATCGACCCATTACCAAGTCCGGCTTGGATCTCAGCAGCTTGCTGGGAGGTGAGGACGAGGACATCATCTCAATCGATCGGCTCGGCGGTAAACTGCTCCAGGCGAATTCCACCATGCTGCGACTTTTAAGAAAGCAGGGGCTCAACACGGATACATTGCAATTGCTGATCAATGATTCTCTTGAAACGCATCAGAAACCAACCGTGTGGCTGATGGGGCCCTCAAGTCTCTCGATCCGCTAACGAGCACAGAGTGCGGAGAAGGGACAGTAGATGATAGGGAAACGGTACCTGACACCTTTTCCCGTGCCCCTTTTCCCGTGCCTGACCGCGAGCATCCCATCAGTGCTTCATTTGCTACGCCAGCACCTTGTGGGAAAGGACACTGCGGTCAAGAGGTGAGACTGAAATCACGATCGCTCTCAATCTCGCCAAATGCATTGTGCTGATGGATCGATTCGTAATTCTCGGACGAACAGCGATACCAAGCGATACGGTCGTCACCACTCAAGGCCAACGCCAGGTCGCGGACGATGTCTTCCACAAACTTTGGATTGTCATACGCAGCCTCGGTGACCCATTTTTCGTCTGACCGCTTCAAAATTGGAAAAACTTGCGTCGAAGCAGACTGCTCCATCATCTCATACAACTCTTCAATCGAGATTTCGGTTTCCGCTTTGCACCGAAAATTTACCGCCAATTTGCATCGTTGATTGTGTGCTCCGCGAGCTGAGATTTCCTTGGAGCAGGGACACAGGCTGGTTGCTGGCCCT
>Ga0315315_10007609_pt1 | contig 10025 bp, 10 predicted proteins | sample M140m3416metaG_FD_203699 | JGI IMG/M metagenome (GOLD analysis project Ga0315315, IMG submission 203699) | Ammonia-oxidizing marine archaeal communities from Monterey Bay, California, United States - M1 40m 3416 | ecosystem: Environmental > Aquatic > Marine > Intertidal zone | place: USA... | reverse complement strand
TTTCGTAAAGCCATCTCTTGTTTGTTGGATGCATCTATCTGTGCGATAGGTAGTGCTGCTTCCATACCTGCCTGTACAATAGCCATACCTGCCATACTAGAAGCTGACAGTCCACGTGCAGCCATTGCTGCTGATGCATTACGCATAGCCCCTGCAGCCCATGAGGGTGGATCACCACCTTGGAAGTCTTGCATCAAATCGTCTAGCTCAGTCTTTACAGAGGCAGCTTGGTTCTTTGCTATAGTAGCATCTACTCTTCCTTGATCTACAGTAGAGCCAGATACTAGTTGATCTGGTGATACAGTCATATCAGCAGGAGCTTGTACTGTTTGTGGCGCTCCTATCTGTGCAGCCTGTAGTCCTAGTGCTGCTGCTGTAAATGGGTTCATTTGTGCAGGATCTACAATAGAGTCAGGACTAACCTGTCCTTGTGCTGCTAAATAGTTTTGTAAGGCTGCCTGTAAAGCTTGCTGTGATTGATACGCTTGATACTCTGCTGGTGACATAGCAGCAATCTCTTCTGCTGTTGCAGCTTGTGGGGCTGTTGCAACCCCTGCCTGTGCTGCTGCACCTGCTTGTCCTGTACCTTGTGGTACAAGTGCTGCTGGTCCACCGTCTGCTGCTACAACTCCTGCTCTAGTTACCATAGCATTAGGATCTTCACCTATCTGTTTTGATAGTAGTGAACCACTTGGCATTTGTGCGCCAGTTGGTCCTGTGTATTGACCACCTAGTGTAACTGAACCGTCTGGATTTGTAGTACTACCTTGAGCAGGTGGTATTGTGGTATAATTAGTAACACCTGCTTGCTGTGCCGCAACAGGATTAGGATACATCGTACCATCTGGTCCATATACAACTGGTCCTGCTGGTTGTGCAACTACAGGAGAGGCTTGCTGTCGTGATCCACCACCGCCTCTTTGTGAGCCTATGCTTCGGCTGAAGTCACGGATAGCTTGTTGATGTGCCTCCGCTGTTTTAAATACTTGTGGTTGTGCATTGAACCTTTGAATAGCATTACGTGATGTATCTGCTTGTGCTGCACTATAAGGGCTTCTCTTACCATGTGCTTCTCTAGATACCTGTGCAGGAGTTTTCCTACTTATTGTTTTATTACCTATAGTAAATGTTCCTTTGTCTGCACTAACAGGCTTACCCTCAACCATCTGCCTAGCTGCCATAGTGTACTTACCCATCTTGGCTGCTGCTGCAGGACTAGCTGCTAGGAAAGCATTGATAGACTTTTGATCACTAGGTCCATTATAGCCCAACGCTGGGAGTATCTTGTTTGTCATTGTCTCAGGCTTGAAACCCATGAATTTTTTAGCCATATCTTATTTCCCTATTTGCATCCACAATGATGCGGCAATGAATGTTATTACTGCTACTGTTGACATCTTTACAATGGTTGACCATACACCTCTTCGTGTATCACGCCACATTTCTAGTAAGTTACGCATCTCAACTATATCTTTACGAGCCTCGTCATCATGTAATCCTACCTCACGCAATGCTGCTATAGCACCACGCTTGGCTGCACGATCTAGCATATCTTCTAGTTCTTCTGGTGTGATGCTAGACATAGCCCGACATATCCTCGTTAGTTACACTTTTCTGTGTATTATCTTGAGAGTCATAATAAGATGTTACGTCTGCCCAATTAGCATAAAACTTTCTCATATCGGCTACTTTTGTAGCAACATCTTTTTCTTTTACTTCTGTAAAGTTATCACCGCCTTGAATTGCATACACATTATATATAGTATCAGAGTCACTTAATGCTTTTATTTGTGAGTCATTCAAAGGTTCACCTGTCTCCCAACCAATTACATCTCCAGTAGATAGGTGTATTGTTTTAGGATTTATCATAGGCTTTACAACACACCAAGTTGTAGGCTTATTCTCTAATGTATCTTTCATATTTCTAACTGCAGCTTCAACGTCCGTTACAGTTTTGTATGGTATTGTTGCGTAAAAGTATCTACTCATTATGTTGATCCGTAAATTGTACCACTATTGCTTACTGTTCTTGATGTTCCTTGAATAGCTGCTCCTCCTGCTGCACCTATATTATATGGGTAAGATGGTCCACTACCATTACCACCAGCAGCACCCCAGCCACCGCCTCCTCCAGCGCAGTGACTAATACTACCTTGGCCGGGACTACCATGAGAATAACCTGCATTACCTCCTGATCCACCTGAACCAGCCGTATTATTTGATAGAAAAACACCGCCTGTACCCGGAAGTATACGTCCACCACCGCCACCTGGATAGGCGTATGCACCACCGCCACCACCGCCAGCGCCTCCACCATTATAAATTACGATACCAGAGGGGTATGATCCGTGACCACCAGTGCCATTAAGAACACCTCCTGGACTGTGTAAGGATATACTGTAGCCTTTGCCGCCTTTTCCACCACCAGCGCCACCGCCGCCGCCGCCGTTTTGGTCTTGAGGATCTCCTCCATCCTGACCGTTGGCACCACCGCCACCACCACCTGCAATGTAAGCACCAGAACTATTAGTTATAGTAACTCCAGAGGCTGTTACGTTAATAGCTGGTCCACCAGTTTCACGACCTGATCCTGGATAGTAACCACCCCAGCCCCCTTTACCAATAATTTTACCATCATTTACAACAGTACATGCTATATCTATAGTTAGTGCAGCCTTAGTTCTGTCATCTGACCACACCCACATATTTGAAGGTATTCGTAGTGTTTCACCAGATGATATATAACTTGACACTGTAATTTCTTTTAGTTGTACTTGTCCGTTGATCTGACTACCGCCAGTAGGTAAGCTTGTCTCAGAAGACTGACCATAGTACTGCTGTATACTTTGACCTGCTCCAGATCCTACATCTATCAATGCACGAATATCAGCATCATTCAAGGAACAAGTAGTACCACTAGTACCACCTACCTCTACATGTAAATCATCTAGACTTATAGCGCCACTATTTTGTAGGCCCATTACTCACACTCACACTTTTTACACTTACACTGATCTAGTTCTGCTTTTAATTCTTTTACAGCTTCTATTAGTACACCTACTAGGTTACCATAAGCTACAGATAAATACTGACCTTCTTCTACAACCTCTGGCATAACTTGCTGCATCTCTTGAGCTATAACACCTGTACCACGCTGACCGTCATTTAGTTCACTCTTGTAGTTGTAAGTTACGCCACGCATCTGCAATACTTTGTCTAGCGCACCTTGAATAGTTTCAACGTTTTCTTTTAATCGTTCATCTGAGAAAGCTGTAACGTTACCTGTTGCAGTAAAGTTACCTGATAGGTTGTTACCATTATTAGATAAGTTACCTAGTCCTACCTCTGCAGGAGTATCAACAGTACAAGTGATAACACCAGTACCACTGTTGTAAGATATACCAGTACCTGCAGATAATGCTGCTCTTGCGCCAGTACTTACACCACTTCCTGTTAGGTTACCTGCTACACTCAGGTTACCTGCTATTGCAGCGTTTTCATCTACAGTAAGTCCATCTGTTTTTACTGTGCCATCAAAGAAAGCATCTTTATATTGTAGTGCTGTTGTACCTAGATCTATAGTGTTAGTTGCTTTAGGTCTAAGCACAGAGGCTGTAGCTACTACATCTTGAGATGGTCCTATCTTTTCAATAGCAGCACCTTCTGCTGCAGTACCATCATGGGTGTGACCAGTACTAGCATTGAATGCTGACTGTATTTGATTGTACTCATCATTAAAATCGTCAGCGTCAATAACACTTCCTGTGGTAATATTAGCTGATGCCTGTCTTGTATAACCTGCCATTGTTACTGCCTATCATGTTGTCTGTACTCAAGCACTGCTGTGTCAAGAGTAAAGGTTGGGTTTGTTGAGTTATCTGTGATCCTCATTGCTATTGTTTTAAATGAACCTACTAAATTTTGTTTGTATATCTGATCTAGTACACCACCATAAGTAACACCAGATCCTCCATATACTGAAGTAGATGCACCAAATAAACTTATACCACCACCTGCTGCTGCTGAAGATACTGTTATAGTTGGAGGTTGTATAACACTTGGGTCATTACCTGCATCAAAATCTATCTTAAAATTAACACTCACATTCATTGTTCCTGTAGGCTGTGCATACAGAGTTAGTTTATACATAGTCTTACGTATCTGTGGGTCTGTAATAGGCATAAACGGAGATTCATATATCGACTCTATAGGACCACCATCAAAAGAGTTACCTGAATCCATCCTGTAACAGAAGCCATCATCGTTGCCAAACATAATACTTTCTTGTGCGCCTGAGTATGTACTATCTGCTACGTTTACTTTTAGTCCTTTAGTTCTAGACCAAGCTATACCGCTACCACCTTGGGCTACAAATTTAGTTGCTATCAAACCTGATGCACTACCTGCCTGTACTGTGGGTATATATGCAAATAATCTATATTGAGATTTACCCCTAACTAACACAGAACAAAATACATCTGTCTGCGAAATAAACTCATTAGCATCCTTATAAATTGGATCAGATGCAATGTCAAGAGCAAGGTCACCAATACGATCAGTAGCACTAAGTAAACGTATACCATCAGGAGATAGATACGCTACGTCACCACCAAATTCTTGTATACTGTCTGGGTTAATACATCCTATTTTATCTGTTATAGGTTCTAGTTTGAAGTCGGATGAAGTGCTACCTACAAGCTTCTTAATAGTATCTGTAGTAAAGATGATAAGCTGTTCACGAAAGCCTATCATACCTGTAACATCAAATCCAACATTTATTGTACCAGCGCCATTTCCTGTAGCAAAATCATCTACTGTGTTGGGTGCTGTGAAGAATATCTTACTGCCCTTGGAGTAGAAAGCATGGTTTTTAAATACTGCTACATTCTCTGCGCCTTGTACATCTGAACTGTTTGAAGATGATAAAGACGCTATAGTACTTCCACTGGCATTAAATATAACTGGGTAACTTTTACTATCAACAAATATTGTTTTGTCTTCTTGTGTAAAGTTAAAGGATGCGTATCTAGCCTTTAGAGTATTTGTAGAGGAGCTTGTGCCTATGTGTGACCAAGTAGTTCCTGTTCCATGAAAGTATAGTGTTTTATTAACCTGAGTAGAATGAAACGTACCAAAGGTAAGAACAGTATTGTCTGATATTGATTGTGCTGAGTCAAGTACAATGCTGTTTTGATTTGTTAGTGATGCTACTTTTACAACAGCAGATATGCCTGTGCCTGTAACAAACATACCAGCCTTTATGTTAGTAATAAAACTAAGTACAACATCATCTGCTAGAGATACAGCAGTATCTAGTATAATGCTATTTTGACTTGTTACTGTCTTTACTGTTACTTCACCAGAGATACCAGCGCCTGTTACTATCATGCCTTTAGTAATAGTTCCAGTAAAGCTTACACCAGTACCAGCAACACTAACACCTGTGACTGGCCCCTCTGCTAAACCTGTACCTGCTATAGTGGCTCCTGTTATACCACCTGATCCATCTACTGTAGTTATTGTTATGGTTGCATCATTAGCTGTAGTAGCACCATTTAATTGTGTACCAACTACTTTAATTGTTTCACTAGCTGCATAGCCCGAACCTGCTGCAGTAATCGCTACAGTGTATGTAGTACCTGTTTTAATTACATTGAATGTAGCACTACTACCAGAACCACTATAAGCAGATTGCGTTGGGTTTGTATATGTGACAGCACTAGAGCCAACAGAGGTAACTGTAATTGTTGCATTGTTTGCTGCAGTAGCGCCACCTAAGTTTGCACCAAGCACCGTTACTGTTTCGTTAACCTTGAAGCCTGTACCTGCTGCATTTATTGCTGCTGTATATGTACCATTTGTATTTGTTACATTAAACGTAGCACTTGCACCAGCTAAAGAAGTAGCCCCTGTTACTGCTGTAAAAAGACGTGCTTTATCTAGGGCAACTGTAGTTTTATTAGTGATAGCACCGTTTACTACAGATGTAGCTGTGTTGTTATCTAACGATACTGCTGTAGCACTAGATACTGCTCCATTTACTGTAGAGGTAGCTGTTTGATATTCCGTTACAGTAGCGGTATCCATCTTCCTAGCTGTTACAACTCTACCAGAGGATACAACTTTCATAGCTAAGACTTCACCACCACCGGGAACTTTTGTTTCACTAAACTTACTGTAGCCTTTTAGTTTACTGTAGCCACCTTCTCTGTCAGACTCAAAGTTCTGTAAGATAGTAGCAGAGCCTACAGCGTTAGTACCCTGTTGTAGTGGAGTAAGGTTGGATATCAAGCCACCTTTGAACTCCATAGGAAATGTAGTCCATTGTGTTGCCATTAGAAGCTAACTCTTCTGTCTCTTAGGTATGGTGTTCTATTTATATTTATTACACGTAAATCTTTTATCTGCTTCTCAAACTTTTGTAAGGCTACATCTGCAGCTTGGGTATCACCTCTAAACTGGAATGCGTAGTACATTGCACCATCTACTATGGCAAATCTGTACTGCTGTGGTAGAGATGGTACGTCTAAAGGGTTCTCTAAATCATAACCCATTGAGTAGTATTCATAAACTATAGTGTATGCCTTGTCAGGCACAGGGTGGCATATTAGCTCCCTACTAGGTGTACGTACAATAAACTCAGGCACACCACGTATATTTGCATCTGTATTAAACTCATCATCAGCGTACTTCTCCAACCATTCCTCATAGACTAGTGACTTTAGTTTTACTGTTCCTGTGTTAAGACTGTTGTCTCTCTTTATACGGAACGAGTTCATGTTAATTGTTTTAGCATCTACAGGATAGTAGTACTTCATAGCACCTGCAGCTAGTACAAGATCAGACTGTACATGGTTCCAAGGCCACTCAAACTCTTCTTGATTGATATGTCTTACTGCAGAGTTGATAGCATCTTTAGCTATACTGTAGTAGCCAGTAGCTGCTGCAAAGTTTGTTTCGGTTAGTGCTACCTCATTTAATCTATGGTTAACATCATTTACTAAACCAAGAAAGTCGTATGCCATTTATCTATTCCTAATTGGTAATATTACAGAACGCTCATATGTAAGACCTTGAGTAGTGTTTATACGAACAGTAATATTATATCGTAAATTATCTGTACCACCAGCAAAACGTGCAGTAGCCACGTTACCTGCAACAGTACCTGCTATAAACTGTAAGTTATTTACAATTTGAGCAGTTGATACTTGGGTTTTTGTTCCATCTGCAGCATCCACAAAGAATACTGCTGATGCTATAGAGTCAGAACCTAGAAACCTAGACCAGTCTACACTAAAGTCTGCTGTTTCGTCAGGGTCTTTTTCAGGCCATTTGTAAGACATTTGTTATCCTTAGTTTAGTATGTATACTACGTTGTCTCTTCTTACAGGACTTATAGTTACTGTTCTGTTTTCTGCAGGAATGTATACAGTTCTATTACCTATAGTAGGTGCAATTATTGTTACCATTCTTTCTCTGCTAAAATTAAATGCAAAGTCTTCGAATGGAAAGAGTACGCCAACAGGGTCATCTAAATTTACAGAAGAACTTGCATTAACGTCAGGCAGTGTAAAGAAAGCCAAACCTGTTATGCTTGGTACTACTTTATCTATTACAGCAGTTACAGGCGTTGGTGTGTGTGTAGCTTTACCTTGTGCCGTTAGTGATATGCCTACACCACTGGTAGTTATACTGTTACCCATAGCGTTACCATGAGAAGTGCAGTAGTATCTCATTCCTATTCCAGGCGCTGATGTTGGTACTGCAAAGGTTACACTTGCACCAGACTGACCGGGAGTACCACTGCTTGTCACACCATCTGTGTAGCTATTGTTGCCACTCTTAAATGCTAGTGGATGTCCAGAATTAGAGGAGTGACTTAAATCAAATGTATATGTTGTTCCTCTTAAAAGCTGTATAGTTGGTGTAGTGGTTCCATTTAAAGCAAACTTATTACCCCCAGAATTTACAACCGTTACAGTAAAAGTTGTAGTGCTTTGTGCTGTGGTTACGGTATTACCCATTCCGTTACCATGTATAGTACAATAGTATCTAGCTGGTTGTGTAGCACCTAAACCTGGAACTGCGTAGGTTACTGTTGCTCCTGCCTGTCCTGCTGTTCCACTTATAGTTATTCCTGCAGTTAGAGTATTACCAGCAGAGTCTTTAAATCTAAAAGGGTGTCCACTGTTACTGCTGTCACTTACATCAAAAACGTAGGTAAGATCTTGTGTTAGTGTTAGTTCGGCAGCCTCTACACCATCTATGTAGTATTTATTACCGCTTCCACTATTAGCTACAGTTACTGTGTAGTTGTGTCCTGTTGGTTGAACATTATCAGCATAAACTGCACTAGAGATAGCAGTTTGAGATGGTAGGTTCTTATTAGCTTTACCTTGTATGCTTGGTACGTTAGGTGTAAACGTTCCTAGTAGTGAAGGGTGTGTAACGTTTGCTTTACCTGAAAGTGTCAGTGCAGCTATACTTGTGGTGCTTGATACATTAGCAGTAGTTATATTTGCTTTTCCGTCAATGTCAAGCGTAGCGTTGGTTAGTGTAGCAGAAACCCCTGTTAATGCAGGTAGATTCACACCACCAGAGAATGTTGCAGTGCCTAGTATGGCTTGTGCAGATACAGAAGCTGGTACAACACCTATGCTGTACTTAGTTAGTTCTGCTGAGAACGGTGTCTCTGATACTGCAGCAAAGCCAAACATTAGTCGGCCTCTGCTATGGTGTTACCCTCTGCCACCCATTCAAGAATAGCGGCATAGTGCCTGTTTGCTGAATCTTTTGGCACTTGTAATTCTACACCATCTATAGTTGCTTTTACTACGTTAGTGTCCTTATCCTCAAATTTTTGATGTTGTACTGAAGTGATTATCATTTAGAACTCCGCATCTGCTACAAAGGAAGTAAGTCTGGCAGAACTAGCAGAAGCAGCCGCTGCAACATAACCCTTCCAATGATACTCATTTGGATTATAGTGTGATGGCGCACCACCTTCACTAGTAGTTGTCACTGTTGGAGTAGCTCTCATAGGAACATTATACCAATGCTTATAAAACCTATGAGTTGATATATATTGTGTTGCATAATCATAAGGTAAGGAAGAACTTGTTTTACTTTCGAAGTAATAGCGTAAGCACTTATTTAAAGTAACTCCCACTGGTTCATGCTCGAACGGTGTAGCTTTGTTCCCAACTTCTAACTGAACTCCTGTTAAATAAAATTCCCTGTTTGTACTATCAAAAAAAGATGTTTGACTACTACTTACTCTATTTGCAGTAACATTAGCTGCCCAAGATGTTGAATTTAAAGTACCGCCATTGTGATTTGAACCAGCGTGTAACCAAAAATTTAGACTCACACTAAGATTATTATCATCGTCAAATGCACCCGTTGTATCTGCAGGAAATGTTATTACAACTCTTGTCCATGTCGTTGTTACAGAAAACTGTTTGGTTATTTGTCTAGAGTTATCATGATCAACTAATTCACAACCGTAAGTTGCGTTTGCATCCCCTTTTACATAAAAAGATATTGTAAATTCTTTCGCAGCAGACGTTCCTTTACCAAACCTTTGTAAGTCTTGTCCTTCAAATCTAGTAATTAATATAAGGGCTGTATCAGCAGCAGCCGAAGAAGTCGCAGTAGTACAATCAAATTTTAAAGAGTTAACAAAACCACTAGGTGCATCAGAAGATTGTGACATAGTTAATCTTCCTGCAGTATTATTGGTATATACCTTCCATCTATCTAATGTATGATATGCTCCAGCATTTGTACCCACTCCACTAGCAGAGGTGGCCCTCTGTGCTATGTTCATTGCGCCATTGATCAAAACATTGCGTCCAGAGAGACTGCCTTCTCTAGGAAGGTTGTCTGCGAGTTTTCTTGCGTTGCTCATGTGTTCCTCCTAACCTATTAAGTGCATTGTAAAACGCATATGATGAAGACCATGTACATCACCTGTGCCTTTATTAACACCAGCATTATAAGGTTCTATGTAATCATTTGCTGCC
>Ga0315315_10007608_pt1 | contig 10027 bp, 9 predicted proteins | sample M140m3416metaG_FD_203699 | JGI IMG/M metagenome (GOLD analysis project Ga0315315, IMG submission 203699) | Ammonia-oxidizing marine archaeal communities from Monterey Bay, California, United States - M1 40m 3416 | ecosystem: Environmental > Aquatic > Marine > Intertidal zone | place: USA... | reverse complement strand
TTGCATCAGGCTGAACAACCCATACGAGTTCCTTACATGGGTGGTTGAAATTAAGTTTTACCTTATTACTTGATGATCCAATGGATTCATCACCAGTGAACTGAAGTTGTTCAATAAGATACTCGTGGGGGTTCTGTGCCATACGTCTGCGCTCATCGGTATCAAGGAATACGTAATCAACGTAGAGAGATGCGGCAACGAGTGATTTCTGATAAGATTGTGCATGTTTTCCCGTCTTTGTCGCCACCTTGCCCCCATACTTAGCGTCTCTGCCAGTGCCATCCTGGTCGCCGATACCAGAAACAGCCCATAAGCATTCATCCATAGGACGAAGCTCAATGTTAATCTTAACTTCGTGATACTGAAGAGCAATCAAAGGAAGTGCGAGACCGGGGTTGCGGCAAAACCAGAATTCAAGAGGAATGTAAAGTGTGGTTTCGGGGAGTGCACTGCGGGGAGCACAGACTGCATTGGGTACACTATCAGCCGAACATGCGCTAGCAACGTCAGCGAATGTAGGGTCAGTGAGGAAAGTGAGCTGTGTGGTGTTACCAATCATCTTGTGGAAACCATCTTCCTGTTCAGAGGTAAGAGTAAGTTGGTTCCAGATGTGCATCCAGTCACCATACTGACGGTCAATGCGCTGACCTCCAATTTCTACTTCAACCATAGAAATGAGTTGATGACCGGGGTTATCAAGCCAGCGTGCAAAGCAAGGAGCAGTTCCATCCTGACCGATTTCAGGAAGAGTGACCTGAAGATATGTTCTGTAACATAAATCACCGTTTCTTGAAACAGTGCATTGGACACGTCTGCCGAAATCGGCCTGTCCGTTAAAAGTTTGTTCAATGGATTCCATAGCGAAGTTGGTGTGACGTCTGTAAGTTACCTTCCAGAAAGTGATTTGAGGGTTACCCGTAAGATAAACATCCTGGGCACCATAAGCGACAAGTTGCATTAGACCTCCTCCCATATTATTATAATATTCCTAAAGAAAATAAAATTTTATTTATTAATTTATTAAAAGTCTATGCTAATAAATTAATTATTAATATTTATATTTGTTTCGATAAATCGTTTAATATAATTTTCTAAAAATATTTCTTTTTTTCCTTCATGATTTTTTGAAAAAATATAAGAATTAGCCTTTTTTTTAATTTTCCATCCTTTTTCTAAGGCATTGAAAATAAATATCATTTTTGTTTTTGTGATTATATCTAAATTATCATAATCTTTAATATCTGTTAAAGAAACGTCCATAGTACTATTATTTATAATACATTTTAATATCACATTTTAAACTATATATTTTTTCTTTTTTTATAAATATAAAAACTAATAATAGAATATTAATATATCAATAATAATGCCAAATTTTAAACCAAAAAATGTAAAAAAAATAAAAAATAAAAGTAAGATTAAAATCACATTAGACAAAAAACATAAAGAAAAAATGGCTGAATTTGAAAATATAAAAAACAATGTTATTCCAAATTACGATAAAGAATTAAAAAATTTGAAGGAAAAATTTAAAAATACAAAACATTTTGAGGAAAAATTATTATTAAAAGAAAAAATTAAAGAAATACAAGAAAAAAAGAAACAGGAAAAAAGGAAGGAAAAAGAATATTTATTAAAAAACTCTAAATATATATTTAATTATTTTGAAAAAAAGAAGAATTTATCTCTCGGAAATGAGACAAATAAAAAGAATATATTAAATGGTTTTTTTAATAAAGAAACAAATAAAAATAAAAAAACAAATTATGAATTTAATATCAATGTTAATTCATATTTAACAAATATTGATAAATCTTTTATAAATATTGATAATTATAAAATTAATTATGATGTTTGTAGACATTGTTCTGGTGAATTAATTCCTATAGATAATTTGGGCGTTCTAGTTTGTAAAAAATGCAGTTTACAAACAAATTTTCTTGTTGAACATGAAAAACCATCTTATAAAGAACCACCGAAAGAAGTTTGTTTTTATGCTTATAAAAGAATCAACCATTTTAGAGAAATATTGGCCCAATTTCAAGCAAAAGAAACAACACAGATACCAGATAAAGTACTAGACGATATTAAAGAACAAATAAAAAAGGAAAGAATTAATTTGAAACAAATGACAAATAAAAAAGCAAAGGATATATTAAAAAAATTAGGATATAATAAATTTTATGAACATATTCCATTTATTAAAGATAAATTAGGTATAAAACCCCCCGTAATGAAACCTGAACTAGAAGAAAAATTGTGTAATTTATTTATGGATATACAACAACCTTATTCTCGGCATTGTCCAGATACAAGGGTAAATTTTTTAAATTATTATTATGTTTTATATAAAATGTGCGAATTATTAGATGAAAAAACATTTTTACCATATTTCCCAATGTTAAAAGATCCAGTTAAACGAATAGAACAAGATGTAATATGGAAAAAAATATGTAAAGAATTAAATTGGGAATTTATACCTACGATATAAAAGTTAATATATTTTAAAATAATTTTAAATAAACTTGATATTTTATAATAAATTAAAATATTAAGTATGAAAATAATTTCTTGGAATATTGGATTAGTTAATTATGTAGCGCGTTATTGTTTAATGTGCATGTTTAAAGATAAAGAGAATGCAATTGATATGATATATCACGTAATCAAAAAAGAAAATCCAGATATTGTTTATTTTCAAGAATTATATAAATATGATGTTCAAACACTCAAAAGAAAATTTTTGAATGATTTTCCGTATATTATTCATAGTGAAAAAAACGGGTTAGCAATATTATCAAAAAAAAAAATGTTTAAAATAAAAACATCAAAATTTAATCAAGATTGTTTAAGTCATTTATTAGATGCATATAATGGTTATCAATTAGTTTATGATAAAGAAAAAGATATATATTTTTTAAATGTACACTTAAGTTGTGGTTTATTTATTGATGATGAAATCAATGCAATTAAAGCGTTAACAGATACTTTAAATAAAAAGATAATTGTTGGTGGGGATTTTAATATTTATAGAACAAAAATTAAAACGAAATTAAATAAATATTTTTATTTTGATGAAAATAAAGATAATTTTAAAAATAGTTCTTTTGAAAATATATTGTTATCTTGTAATCTGGATTATCTTTTTGAAATAAATCATGATGAATGTAAGGAATTACATACGAAAATTATTAATACATTTGAATCAGATCATTATCCTATTTCAGCTATTTTTTAAATTTTTCTATCATTTTTCCAAAATATTTTGTTAAAAATATAACTAAAAATAAAATGATAGTATGTGGGATAATATAATCTATAAAATTTTCATTTCTCAATTTTGAAATATGGTAATCAATTATTATAATCAAAAATAAACTCCATAATGTTAACCAAATTAAATTTTTAAAATATTTTAAACTATTTGAAAATAAAAAGGGTATTAAATAACTAATAACAACGAAAAATTTCATAATTAATAATCCCATTAAAGCTATAATAGGATTTTTAGATTCATCTTTAATATTTTCGGCTTTTTTTGAAATATACATACCATATGCTTCTGATATACTATCAGCAATTGCAAGAGATATTATACTTATAATTAAATAGTTTTTTGTAATTTTTGTTTGAACAAGTCCGGTGATTAATCCCACTGTAGTTAAAATTCCGGAATTTGCTCCAAAAAACATTCCTTGTCTAAAGGATGCATTCATATTATATATTATAATTGAATATAATATTTATATAAATAATGGTTTGTCAGAACACCGTAAGCAAATGCTTTTAAAACAATATTCGTCATTTTCAAAAAATATTTTTGAGCATTATTTATTTTTTATTAATTATTTTAATTATTGGTCTGCGTATTGTCATTGTCCACCTCGTTGTTTTCTGCGGACTCTTCTTCGTTTAACTTTTCGTTTAACCTTCCTTTTAACCTTCCTTTTAACTTTTTTTGTGTATTTGCGTTTAACGCGTTTTGAACGTCTAGATCGTCTTTTCTTTGTTTGTGCCATTATATATATAGTGAATAAAATTGATTTTTTTGTTTATATAAATTTACATATATAAAGTTGTAATAATGGGACAAATTTTAACAAAACAAAAAAAATCTATTAAAAAAAATATAAAAAATGTTATAAAAAATTTTATATTTATTTTGCATGTTTACTTAAGATTTTATGTTTTATATGGGTGGATTTTACATAGAAAAGTACTATTATATCAAAGTATTGTAATTATGTCTTGGTATTTAAATAATAATAAATGTTTAATTAGTCAAATAGAAAAATATTTATTTGGAGAAACATTTCTAGGAACTCAAAGTGTTTCGGTAAGTAAATTAGATAGACAAGAATTATATATTCTGTTTGGCATTGGATGTTTATTTGATTACTTACATCTTCCTATAGATTAAAAGATATTGATGAACTTTTACTGTATATCCTAAACGTTTTGTTTGAGGTAACATAATTTTAATGGGTGATATTTTTTTATATGAGAGAATAATTTTATCAAATGGTTTCATACCACACCTTTCCATGATTTTTTCTGTTTGATATGTGAAATCATAAAATACATGATTTTTTCGCCAATCGCCAACCATTATACAATATTTTGCACCTGGCAATGCTTTTTCAGTAACGCGTTTCCATAGAGCCTCATATTCTTCAAGAAAGATATTCCATTTTTTTATTTTGTCTAATCCATCTTTGGAATTATATTTTTCAAGATTCCAATATGGTGGGCAAGTTAGTAAACCATCATGCTCTGGTATATCAGCCATCATTGTATTTGCCAGAATATTATCTACGTTAAATTTTTCTTTTGCATATTCAATGGCTTTTTCTGAAATATCATAACCTATATATGTTTTTTTTGCTTTTTTTATAGCTTGATGTCTTTCTCCCCATCCTGCAAATGGATCAAATATTATAGATGCATCTCTTAAATGATATTCGGCACACCACTCCGCAATATCTAATGGGAATGGGCTATATGTAGATCTACTTGATTTTTTTTCATGGTGTTGTTTACCTCTAATACCCTTTTTGCCTATTGGTTTAACGTCGTATACAGAAACAGGAATATATTTATAACTTATGTCATTTTTTTTGTCTTTTTTATCTTCCATTAAATAAAAATTATAAACTTGTATTTAAATTTATAATTTTCTAAAGAATTACTAAAGTATTTACATCATTCTTGGGAATCCAACGAGATTGGCACCGATACCGAAACCAGCACCTGATCTTGCAGAAACAGCCATGGATGGAACATATGTATCAAGTATGGAGAATGTTGCAGCTGCAGTGAGTGCAATGAGAAGAACCTCATCAAGGTGAAGAGATTTCTTGGGGATGGCATATGCTGCAATAGCAACCATAATACCTTCAACAATGTATTTAACTGCTCTGCGCATTAATTCGCCTAAATCTAAAGAATTCATTAAACGTTGGAACATTATTATAATAATAAAGTAGAAAAAAAAATATGCGTGTGAATAAATATGTTTTAAAATAATATTGTTAAAAAAAAACTTAAAAAGTGAAAAGAATAATAGTTATAAATGGAACAAACACAGAATTTTGCAAAAAGATTAAATCCTGATGGAACACCGAATCCAGTTTATGTGGATTTATTGGAGGAAGATAAGCCTATTTCCGGTCAAAAATTTGCTTGTATTTCATTTGTTTCTCCGGAAAATATTTTAAAGGAAAAGAGATTGTTTTATTTTGAAGAATTTCTGAAAGATTTTGATCTTACTAAATCCACGGAGAAATTCACTCAATTTTTGAATTTTGTAAGTTACAAATATAATATGAAATTTGAAACATTGACGAATGATTTAAATGAATTCTTGAAAAGCGAGGCTGATGAAATTGATTCTACGTATGTATCAAATGCATATAAAAATTTTGTGGATGCGAATGAAGAGCGTTTAGATAATGAATTCTCTGATGCAAATCAATATCAGACAAATACTCGTGGCATTAAGATTCGTGGTGTATATGGGACTCAAGGTGAAGCAGAATTGAGATGTAAATTGTTGCGCGAAGTTGATCCTAATCATGATGTATATGTAGGACCTGTTGGTATGTGGATGCCATGGGAGCCAGAGGCATATAAAACCGGGCGCGTTGAATATTTGGAGGATGAGTTGAATCAGTTGATGAGTGAAAAGCTTAAGAATGAGGAATATGCTAAGATGGAGTTTGAAAAACGTGTACGTGAGGCGAAACAGGAAGCAATTAAAGAAAATATTAAATTGGCTAAGAAATCAGGTAATAAATTAACGCAAAATATTGATAAGAATGGAAATTTGGTAGGTGTGAATAGTACTATTGAGGATTCTTTGGGTCTTAAAGAAGAAATTACTACGGCAGATATTCAAAAAGAATTGTTTGAGGGAGAAAACATTGTTATCCCAAAACGCGATAAAGGACCAAGAAGATTCAACGCTGATGGCAAACGCGATTAATTTTTATAATTTTTTTTATATTTTTCATAAAAAAGTATAAAAAAAATAGGTAAATGAAAAAATAAAGTGACTTAAAAAAAAGATCCATTAAAAAGATATAATGTCTGAGCATACTGTTAAAGCTGTTTTTACGTTTAAGGACCAAGAGTCTAAGGAAAGGTTTATTGAGTTTTGTAATGGGGAGAAGGGTTTAAGTGTAACCAGAAGCTGGGAAGGATGTCAATCTATTGAATGTTATGAACAATCGGATAATGCTTTGGCGGTTGTTATTTGGCAGAAGTGGGCTAGTAAGGCAAACCACGAAAGTTATGTAAAGCACCGTCACGATGATGGCTCGTTTGATTTCTTGGGTGAATTGATTTCTGCTCCACCGCAGATTTCTCCACTTCGTCCAGTTGTTTTTAAGTCGGATAAGGAGCAGATTGAGGATGTTGTGAAAGCTATGTGTAATAAGGATCACCGAGTTGGTATGGCTCACACACATAATGATTGTCTTTTTATTCGCCCTACAGGTAACCCATTGAATATGGAAGGCTGGGAGAAGATGATGACGAATGATGATGTAAATGTTGAGTCAAACGATCTTGTTTCCATTAATAAGATGGAAGTATGTGGTGATATGGCATATGTTTGTTATACGAATCATGGTAAGTTTAATTATAAGGGAACGCAAAACGATGATATTGCAGTATTGACGAGTGTGCTTAAGAAGGTGGATGGGCGTTGGGTAGTTGTTCATGGGCAGCGATCAACGGGTCGTAGTCCAACGGATGCTCCACCTGTTTTCTAAATTTTAATTTTTTTATAATTTTTTTATACTTTTTCAATAGAAAAAGTATAAAAAAATTATTAGAGTGATTTATTGCGGCGTTTCTTTCTACGGCGGCGTTTTTTATGATACGTTTTGGAACGCTTTGTTTTCTTTCTATGACGGGTATATTTCCTGCGTCTTCTTTTCTGCTTTGTTTTGCGCTTCTTCTTTTTCAATTTAAGCTTTTTATAACGGGTTTTCTTTTTCTTTTTTCGTTGCTTCTTTGTTTTGCGGTGCTTCTTTATTTTGCGTTTTCCTCCCCAGTTGAATTCTTCCACAACCATATCTGCATCCTGACCTGTATCCTCACACGATTTTATACTCTGACACAAACTCGCAGCACCATCATTTATCGAACAGTTTAATTTATCATATTCTTTTATCATTTTACATTTAATTTCTCTTTTTCTTTGATTAACACTAGCATAATGGTCCGATGGAAGCTGTTCTAAATTTCTTTTTAATGTAATTATTTGTTCAGTAAGATCTGTAATTTCCTTATGTATAGCATCCATCTTCCGTTTTGATTGTGTGGCTAATAATTTTTTTTCCTTTTCACTCACTTCATTACCCGTTGTTACAAGTTGACGCTTCAGTTCATCTTCTTTTTCTTTCATTTCGTTTTCTTTACTTATTACCTGAGCTTGAAATACTTCCCGTTGCGTAACTGTCTTATCAATATTATCAAGACTAATATTTAATGCATCTAACCAAGCATTAACAATATTTTTATTAATTTCATCCTCTATATCGTCATGTTTTTCAATTTTATCATTACTTAATATTTTATATAATTTATATTTTAAGAAAATTTTACCTCTTCTTTTTGCTATCCACTCAAATCCTTGATTATTTTCTTTCATTTCAAGCAAACCTTCTCTAAGTCCGTCATTGGGTTTCATAAATATTAATCTTTTAAATACACTATATGCTTTTATAAGAGAATAAGCACCACCTCCAATCTCAGGAATAGGAAATTTTTCTTTACACTCTAACCATAAATTATTAAAAGCTGTTTGTAAAATTGGATCATTGGATAATTGTTTACTTCCTTCTTTCAATTGTCTATAAATTATTGTATCTAAATCTACTGTTGTAACCGTACCATCTTCGTCATAATCCCTATAAGAAACGTTATCATAAGGAGAGCTCCGAAGTTCACTTGAAAACTCTGTAGCTAAAACACCTGGATATTTAGCATCATTAAAACTACCACCGTCTTCTAATAAAACTTCACATATAGGAAAAGAAAAATGTTTTTTATATAATTTAATAATACCATAAGCTCTTGTTAAAATACCCCCTTTAATAAGTTCTTTATCAGAAGCGGCGGAAGAAGAAGAGGAGGACGAGGAAGAGAAAGAAGAAGAAGAAGCATTAACATAATCAGGAAGAAATGACAAATTACTTAATTCTACAAAAAAAAATTCTACTGCTTCTAGCTGTTCCAAGAATTTATTATCACTAGACTTTAAACTTTTATATAATAATTTTTTTTTTAATATTTCTTCAAAAACATCTAAGTTTACAGTATCATCATTTTTTAAAAATTCAATATTATCATCATTATGAATTAAAGATTCGCTTTCTAATTTTTCAATTTTATCATCTATTCTTTTTAAGTAATCTCTAACTTTCTCTGATTGATATCTAAAGTTAACCCAATTTTCTCTACGGATAAGTGTTTTTAATATCAACATTTTTTGATCAAACATTTTTTGATCAGTTTTAAAATTTGGATCATACATCATAAACCCGCACGCTATTGTAAGTGCCTGTTTAATAATATAAATTGAATTATTATCTGTTATTGGTAAAGATCTGATACGCCAATTACCACCTTTTGATATACTTTCAATAAACATTTCTGCAGAATAAATATAACCTAAGGAATATTTATGAAATTGAACGTGTTTCAACCATGTATCACAAGTTGTACATAATAATTGTCCTTGACAAAATGAAGATTTTCCAAGATCATCACCTTCTCCCAATGCGACACCCCAAACGTGGTCTCCAAGTGTTTTTAAATATCTTAATAGCATTATAGCAATATTGCGATTTCCATGTACTTTTACATCTACCACTTCAAAATCATCCTGCGATTTTAATTCATCGCCACGATATTCACCCCAATCTTCCATTGTATCCCAATCTTCCATTGTATCCCAATCTTCCATTATATTACGGACTTCGCAAATAATAGCATCCACCGAAATACCTCTATCTGATAATAATTTTACATTAATATAATATATAGGTACTTCTCCTGGTGTCCCTCTTGGTGTTTGTGTTGATGGTTGTGCAGCTGCTGAGTCCTTTGATGAACTTTTATACTCTGGATTTTCTCTATTTTCATATATTGCCATAACTATACCTAGTTTATAATCACTACTATAAGAACTATCAGGAGGAATAAGGTAAACGTGAGCTTTTATTATTATTTCATCGGTTATAAATAATGTAAAATCTCTACAAATATTACTCGTCCCGGGGATGGTTGAATTGAATAGAACTTGGCGTTGTTCTAGTGTAGTATTACTACTACACCATTCACTTAATGATATTGAAGGTTTTCCAGGACCTCTATCTAAACAATTGAGTAATGAAGAAGAATTTTTCATTTTTTCACCTTCACTAAAAGCGTTAAATATCGCAGCATTATTAACACCACTACTAGAAACAAACGCCAATACTGTTTGTGTTAAACTACCATTACCATCATCAGCTTT
>Ga0315315_10007607_pt1 | contig 10027 bp, 3 predicted proteins | sample M140m3416metaG_FD_203699 | JGI IMG/M metagenome (GOLD analysis project Ga0315315, IMG submission 203699) | Ammonia-oxidizing marine archaeal communities from Monterey Bay, California, United States - M1 40m 3416 | ecosystem: Environmental > Aquatic > Marine > Intertidal zone | place: USA... | reverse complement strand
GAATAAGACTCATTATCAAACTATGCCTTTCCCTACTACTGGCTCCAATACTGAGCTACAAGCTGTTAATCAGATCCTGGCGTCAGTTGGTCAGGCTCCTGTCACAACATTGACAACTGATGAAACTTTCGTACTAAATGAAGTTTCAAGCTTTACTGGTTCTATTTCCGGCACCACTCTAACTACTACAACAGCTAGCATTCCAGTCGGCACCTATATCGGTGGACCTGGTGTAACAGTTGGTACGTCTATTGCCGTTGCAGGCGTAGAAGTATCACCAGCTACAGATCCTGTTACATATAGCTATACTGTTAATATCTCTCAGACTGTTTCCAGTCAAACTTTAACGCAGTCTATTGCTACAAGTAGAATTGAATCACAAACCAACCCGGACGTTGCGATTGCACTCAACACCCTAAGAGAAGTGTCTCGTGAAGTACAATCAGAAGGCTGGTCTTTTAATAAAGAATCAGACTATCCAATTACACCTGACTCATCTAATGAAGTAATTATTGCTAACAATATACTTCATATAGATTTGAATAGAACTTATACACAAAATTTAGATAGAGATAGTGTTAATCGTGAAGGCAAACTTTACGATAAAACTGCTCATTCATTTGTCTGGACTGATGCTACCTTATACGTAGATGTTATTTGGTACTTTGACTGGCCTAGTATCCCTACTGTCATTCAAGCCTTTATCATTGCAAGGGCTGCAGCAATTGTGTCTAGTAGAATTATTGGTGATCCTAATCAATATCAAATTCTAATACAAAAAGAAGCTGTTGCTAAATCTACAGCTTTAGAATACGAATGTAATCAAGGAGATTATTCATTCTTTGGTGCTCCTAAAAGTGGTAATTTCTATAGAAGCTATCAACCGTTCCATACTTTACAACGCTAATGCCAGCAGTAACTCAGTTAATACCAAACTTTCTTGGTGGTGTCTCACGACAAAATGATGACAAAAAATTATTAGGACAAGTAACTGAATGCGTTAACGGTTACCCTGATCCTACCTATGGTCTATTAAAAAGACCAGGAATGAAACATACTAATGTATTAAAGAAAGCTGATGGTACTGCATTTACTAAGGCTGAACTAGATGGTGCTGCTTGGTTCTTTATTGAACGTGATGCAGCTGGATCTTACATTGGTGCTATTAAAGGTACAAACATTTATGTATGGACTGCAGCTGATGGAACATGGTGTACAGTTACTAATAACGGTGCATCATATCTAACAGGTACTACACAAAATAATTATCACTTCCGTAGTGTACAAGATGTCACAGTAATTACAAATAAAACTGTTACAACTGCTATGCAAGCTGCAGGTACTTTTGTAGCTGGTGCAGTGGCAACACTTAGATTAGTGGCATTAGTTGATTCATATTCATATCAAGTAACAATTCAAGGTATAACCACAACAGTTACTGCTCAAAACAGCACAACTTTTGATGACATGCTGATCTATGATTCTGGTAATGTTAATAATAGCCATCATCTTATTGATGCTATAAAAGCAACTATCGCAGCACAACAGGCTGCATCTAATTCAGACTTTGCTGGTGTATGGTATCTGGAAGGTTATACAAATAGTCTGGTTATTAAACGAACTACTGGTAGCAATGCTATTATCACTAATTACAGTGCAACCTCAGGTACAGCAGTAGCTTTTACCATTGAAGCAAAAGGTGGTCTAGGTAATACATCTCTCGAAGTATTTGAAGATGACATTAATGATATTGCAGAGTTACCAGTGGAATCTTTTCATAATCATTATGTAAGAGTATTAAATACTGACTCTGCTGATGATGATTATCATCTTAAGTATGTTGCTTATAATGGGTTGAGAGGTAGAGGTTACTGGAAAGAAACTGTTGCACGTGATGCATCACCAGGACTTGATGCAGCTACAATGCCATATCAACTAGAGAATACTGGTGCATTAACTTTTGCATTTAACCCTATTCCATGGAAAGCACGTGAAGCAGGAGATGATGTAACAAGTCCATTACCATCTTTTATTGGACACCCTGTTCAAGCCTCCTTTTTTTATAGTAATAGGTTTGGATTATTATCTCAAGATAATGTAATTTTTGGTGTTTCAAATGATACTTTTAATTTCTTTGTTAAATCTGCTTTAACTCAAATTGATTCAGATCCTATTGATTTAAATGTATCTAGTGTAAGACCAGTTACTTTGTCTGATGTTTTACCATCACCACAAGGTCTATTGCTGTTTAGTGCACGACAACAGTTTCAAGTGTATTCAACTGATGCTAGTATCTTAACACCCACTACTGCTGTTATCAGGTCATTATCTAACTATGAAATGGCAACAGATATAGCACCTGTAGATGTTGGTATTACTACTGCATTTATCAATAGAGTACCGGGCTATAGTAAGCTATTTACTATGCAACTACGTGATGTAGAACAAAGCCCACTTGTTGTTGACATCAGTAAGATTGTACTTGAATGGATACCTGATACTGTAGACGGTCTAACTGTTAGCCCACAGAACTCTGTGATCATGCTAATTGATAGAGCTACGTCTTACCTATATCTTTATAGGTATTATAATAATGGTGAGAAAGATCTATTTCAAGCATGGACTAAATGGGAATTACCAGGTATTATTCAGACTGCAGATATTATTAATGACTCTGTAGTTGTTGTCTCTCAACATGAAAATGAATACACAATAGGTAAAATTATTCTTGATGAGATCCCTACAGGAAGCTCTGTAACAGGCGCTACCAGCATCACTGGTAATACATGCCTAGACATGGCTACAAGGCCCGTCAAGCCGCACTCATCGGTCAATGCGGTGGTGTATGATTCAACCAATGGGGTTACTAAAATCTATACACCCTATACACCATTTCAACAGAAGGAAGCTATCATGCTTCTTAGTGTACCAACAGCAGATGTAGGTACAGCTGCAGCCGTTGACGCTGATGCTGGTTTCTATTTAGCTGCTACTGAACGTACTGAAATTGGTACAGGTTACCGTTACTTTGAAGTTAAAGGTGACTATACAAGTTATGCTGATGGTATAGTTATAGGTTATGGTTATGATTTTGAAGCAACCATGCCTAAGTTTTATTATAAACGTGATGCTACAACATCAGATTATACAGCTACATTAACTATATCAAGAGTTACAGTCTCTGTTGGTAGAACAGGTCCAGTTTTATTTAAAGTAAAAGCTGGTGGTTCTGATGAATGGAAGAATGTAGAATATGTAACTGATGCTGGTACATATCTAGCAGACAGTAGTCCTGTAACATCCGAACATCAATTTACTATACCAATCCATCAACGTAATACTAATTTTGAACTAAAAGTGACAAGCAATTTTCCATACCCTGTATCGTTGGTGTCAATGACATGGGAAGGTATTTATTCACCACGATTCTATAGGAGGTCTTAATCATGCCTTTTGGTACAATTCAAAGATGGATTTCAGGAGATGATCCAAACAAAAGAGCAAGACGAGCAGAAAGAGAAGAGCAATATAGATTAAATGACATAGCTAACAAAAGGCATGAATACGAAATAGACGTATTTGAAGCAGATAGAGACTTTTACAAGGAAAGTCGTGACTTTGCATATGATACGGCTGTTACTAATTGGGAATTTGGTAAAAAAATTCAAGATCAGCGGCAAGCGCAAGCTTTAGCTGCTTACGAAAAAAGTGAAAATATTTATGAAGGACAACTTGATTACAATAAGAAGGCAGAATCAACAGCAGTTAACGACCAACAAGCGTATATACAAGACCTTACTTTAAGCCAAGCGTTTCAACGTGAAGCACAGAAATCTGATTTAAAAAATCAAATACAATTACAACGTTCTGATTTAACAACTAAATTAAAATCAGAAGGTTTAAATGTAGCCAATGAAATAAAATCAGCAGCTATTGGTAAGGTAGAACAAAAAGTTAAATTATCTGGAATTAGAAGTAATCGTAGGATTGGTAGTGAATCAATCCAACAAACTTTAAACGAAATTACTGAAAAAAATTCTTTTGATAAAGAAGCTAAGTTTATTGAAAGTTTGCAGAAAGGTGGTAAGGCTGCCTTAGGTCAAGCAGGTGTATCACGTGCTAAAACTTTACAGTCTACTGCTGCTTCCGCTTTCCGTGATTTAGTTGCGCTTGATTCTAGTTTATCTGGTTCTAGAAATAAAGCTGCTATTGACTTACTAAAATTACAAGTTGACTCTAGTATTGAGGAAACACAAATCGGTCTTAATTTAGATAGACTTCAATTAGGTGAGTCTATTGCTAGACAAAGATATAAACAAAACGTATCTTCTGCTATGGAACGCACTGAAATACAAATTAATGCCGCTAAAGATGAAGCTAGATATAATTCACAAATTCTTAATGCTAACATGCAGAGTGCCATCAGTCAAATGGGACGTAACATACAACAGATTGAATTACAAAAACAGGCAGCTGACCTTCAAGCTCAAGCAAACCTTAATCTATTCCCTGAAGAATTTGATTATGCACCTGAACCACAACGGGGTCCAGAACGTAAATTTGTTGCACCAATTAAAACAGAAGCACCAATAGTTCCTAAAGGACCACGTGTGTCTACAGGTATTGACTCAGTATTTGAGGTGGTAGGTCAGGTAGGTGATCTTGTTGGAACCGTAATGGGTTTTGGCGATCTTGCCAAGCAGCTCCCTGGCTGGGACGATATGCTTGATTTCGGTGGTAAAGCTTCTGGTGGTACACCATTTGATTTTAACTTTGATTCTGGCCTTGGCAATACCATTGGAAACTTTGGCGGCGGCACAAGCTACTTTTAACTAACTAACTAACTATGGCACGACTACAATACCAACCCGCTACGAAACCAAGAGGATTCCAACCTATTCAACTTAGTAGGGCTGGTATTGCTCGAATGGAAGAAGAAGGTAATCGGGTAATCCGTAACTTAGAACAGCAACGTGACGCTACAAATAACCAGCGGCAAGATGATCTGCAAGCAATGCAGGCCAATGCTGACTATGAACAGCGAGCAGCAGAAAGAAATCAGAAAGCTTTAGAAACTAATCTAGAAACTGAAAACTTAAATATAAAAAATAAAAGGATAGCTGAACAACAACAAGCTGACGCTAAAGCAAAATCAATTGAGTCAACAGTAACATCATTAGTTAATTTTAGTAAAACTCTTGTTAAACAAGATGCTAAAAGAACCAAGCAGATGATCATAGATCAAACTGCAGAAGGTGCACAAGCAGCACGTCAAGAGTATCTTGCTAGCCCTAAACTGCAAAATGACTACGCAACAGTTGAAAGTCAACTTGATGTTAGTATAGAACAATATGATCAGGCTCGCTTTATTGCTGGTCAAGCAGGTTTAGACTCATCTTTAGGAACAGCTAAAAGTCTTGCAGCTAATCCTGGTCGCGGTTATTACTGGAAAAAGGGTTACTATAACGAGTTTATTAAACAGCAAACCCCTATGCTTGTTGACAGAGTACTTCAAAGTACTGAAGAACTTTTTGTCGATGGAAATGGAAAAAAATTCTCAGGTATAGAAGCTGTCACTGATCCTGATAAAATGCGTATTGTACTAAGTAAGGTGCAAAACGGTTTATATGGATCAACTGGTTTAGATATTAATTCACTTGAACCAGGATTTTTAGAAGATTCTAGTAAATATGTTACTAAATATAGTGAGACTAGAATACAACAAGCATCAAATATAGCAACTGATATTGTTTATGATAACCTTGCTCAAGAAGGAAGGTCTCATATAGAGCAAGGTAGAGTTGGAATGGGTTACAGGTTATTACTAAAAAACCCTAAAATTGGTAGAGAGGGTGCTTTAAAGGAAGTCTTTGCTTTATATTCTGCACAAAATGCTGACGGTACATTTCGTTATTCAGTAGACGAATTGGATAACATCCGGCTACTAGGTGATAAAACTATTATTGAAGAACGTGGTAATAGTCAACGTTATCAAGATGCTATCGCTGCTAGACGTAAGGCTAGAACAGACTTCCTCCGTGATGACCAAGCTAGAGTACGTACTGAAGCAAAAGAGTTTGATAATCAAGCTTATAATCAACTTGCGAATTTATTGCAATCTGAAAAAGACCCTTTAAAAGATTTAGAGATTTTAGATACTTATAAAAGTAGAAGAGCAGCACTCTTTAATAATGAAGCGTTGTCTGATAAAATCGTTAGGTTAGAAAAGTCGGTACTTGCAGGAAATTTAGCAGATGAAACAACTAAACTTGAGCAGCAAATACGATTAAAAACTTTATCTCCAGAATACATAGATAGTATTCAAAATCCTAAATTACAAGGACAGGCTTCTATAGCATATAAAGAATTACAAGCAGAAAAGTTTGGTCCTAATTATGCAGACACAAAAAAAGATATAAAAAACAGAGCAGAAAAAATAGCTGGTCTTAACCCTAATGTAGAAGGCCGTGGATCTAGACAAAGTTTTATGGCAATCACTGCTGGAGAAAATGAGTTTCAATTTGCTTATAAAAAATATAAAGAAGGAGGCATGCCAGACAAAGTAGCGGAAGAAAAGGCAAGGGAATACGTTGAAAAAGTTATGAGTGACACAGTAAATAAAGACAGTTTGTTTTACAAAACAACTGGTCCACTTAATACCCCAGTATTCCCTAAACTTGAAGCTAAATATAACACCTTAGCAGACTTAGCCTTGGAAACACGCCAAGAATTACGTAAGGGTTTGATAAAAAAAGGCATTTCTGTTTTAAATACACCGGGTTCTGTAGGTACTGAAGAAGAGCTTGTATCATCCACTAATGATTATTATAATAATAATGGTCAATTTAAATATAATTCTAACGAACTGTTAGTATCTAAACTTTTTAAAGTACCACCTTACGCAGTAAGAAATGCCGCTATTACAGCATTTAACAAAGCTGATGGTGGCAACCGTAGATTAATTGAACCTACTGCATTAGAAGAAGAAGTGTTTGATCAAGAACCTAGAACTTTAAAACTTATTACTGATACAGAAAGAATAACAAATAATAGGTTTAACCGTGCTGTTCATAGTGTGCCGAGTATGCCTAATGGTCCTATGAGACTTAAGGAGATCAGTCAAAGTACTGGATCAAAAGGTCAAATTTCAGGTAACGGTTATAGAGATACAGATGGTCAAGACACTGGAGTTAATATCGAGCTTTTCGGTCCTCAAGGGAAAACTGGAAAAATAGGTGATCATCAATCTTCAACAGGTGCATACGGTAACAGAGGAGTTCCAATTGCATTCCCATATGAATTAACCTATAATGAGGTTGTACCTGGAGGCAGAAATAAAGGACACAAAGCAATTGATACACAAGGTAGTACAGATAGAGTAGTAAAAGGTACTGCACCAGGAGGTTTTGGTCACGTAGGTTCCTATACTTATACAGATGAAAATGGAGACCAGTATGAAATCATGCTAGCCCATGGTGATAAACCTTTTAATGCATTTAATGAAGGACAAATAATTCCAGCAGGAACAGTCCTCGGTTATCAAGGTGCAAGCGGTTCAAGCACTGATGGTGCTGGTAGCGGATATGATCACATAAGTTTCCATGTTAACGCTTACGGTAATGGAGATCCAAATAGAATTATCAGGCAATTTACAGAATCACTAATTAATCCAAACTAAAAACAAACAACATGAACGATCCATTAGATTATTCAAATGTTGGCAGTGAATATGTGTTGAGTGAAGAAGATCGTAACAAGCAACTCTCTAATGAACAACTAGAAGAAATTCAACAGAGAGTTGATGCTTACGAACTGCAACAACAGCAACTTCAAGAACAAGAGACACAACCTCTTACGGGAGGTCAAACTGCACCAACATCTGAACAACCTGCACCTACGGGTGAGGTTACAACGCAACCTGAGATGGCTGCTGAATCATTTGATCCTACTGCACCATTTGATCCAAGTAAAGACTATTCTTACTACGAAGCCCAAGGCATGAGTAGAAATGAATGGAACCGCTTACAATTAAGTGGTGGTGTTAGCAGTGAAGTAGGAGGGTTTGCTACTGATCCTAGATACGCTATAGAACTAGCAACTGCTGTTCCTGTTGGTGGTGTATTAGATCCAGTCACTGATTTAGCTAATAAATTCCTACCAAAAAGTGCGCAGATTCCTAAAATAACACCTTATGAAAACGGTGTATCATCAGTAGTTAGAGCTATTTCTTCTGTTGTTGTTCCTACATTAGCCCTTCAAGCTGGTGGTCTTGCGTTAGCATCTAAAGCACAAGGAACTTCTACTAAAGTTTTAGGAGCTAGTAATGCCCTCAATAGGTTAGGTAATACTGCCTTCATGAAGTTTCTTGGAAACAGGGGTGTAGAAGCAGGTGCCAGTGTACTTGTGGGTTCATTTAGCTCTGAGTATGAAGAAGACAATGCTTTTGGTGCTCTAAAGAAAGCTTTACCTCCACAATATGATTTTATTCCTGATAGCTGGGCAACACTTGATACTGATAGTGCTGATGAAAAACGTATTAAAAACATCAATGAAGATTTAGGTCTTGGGTTTCTTATTCCGTTTGTAGGTTTTCTTGGTAAGTTTGGGTCTGCACTTAATGAAGTAGGAACAGTATTTAAAAGAGCACCTAAGATGGTAGGTGAAACATCACAAGCTAAGAAGATTATTGATGATTTAACACCAGCTGCTAAAAGTGATGATGCAGTAGAAGAACTATCTAGGTATGCTGCTAAACAAGAAGCAGATTTAGATGAGCTTGGATACTACAATCAAGCTATGAATCCTGATGCTAATGTTCCATTAAAAGGTATAAATGACCTTTATGATTGGAATGAAGTTGGGATGCGTTCGCTTGATGATTTTGGTATCATTGGTGCTAGTGTTGATGCAGTACGTGTTGCTAAAAACAAAGGATCAGTTTATGGTCGTTTAGGTAACTTTATTAGTGAACCTGCACGTAAGTATGCTATTAGTACACCAGGCGGTGTTGAAGAAGTTACACTTGGTCTTACCAAACAACTTAAAGATGCTGACCGTTATGGTATGGAAGCAGCTGATTGGTCAATTAGTTTTGATGAAATTTCTGAACAAGGTGATAAATTAGTACTTGAATTATTTGACCCTACTGTTGGTGTTGATGAGATTCGTAAAATTCTTGATCCTGTTATTGTAAAGAATGAGTTTGGTGTTGAGACATTAACTGATGAAGGTTATGCTGGTATCTTTAGGATGATCGATGATCAAGCTAAACAATTTACTGGTATGGATATTGCTAAAGCACAAGCTTATACTGCTACTTCTTTATCAGGTCAAATCGCTGACCTATCTGAAGGTGTTAGGCTTAACCGAGGATCAGCTGCTGTTGATCAAGCTAAAGAAAAGATTCGTGATAATCTTGCATATCTACACCAACTACAAGGTACTACTAAGCATTATCTAGATAAGAAACGTGGTATTATGCGTTTAGGTGAACGTGCCCGTGCATTTGGTAAGACACCAGAGCAACTTGTCAAACAAATCCAAGAGGAAACACCACAAACTTTACGTATTATTCAAGACGAAAGTGATAGGTTTACCCAAAGCTGGGAGTATTTACAAGATAATAACCCAGAAGTTCTTGATTCATTCCTTGAATTATATGAACTTAGTGATGGTAAGATCAATAGTATTACTAAAATGAATGAAGATATTCTTAATAGCTTTGTTCGTTGGCGGCCACTTATTGATGGTACTCCTGATGCACCTAATATTTTAGACCAAGCTGTTAGAGCTAATTTCTTTAATTCTATTTTGTCTTCTGCTGGTACAGCTGGTAGAGCTTTATATGGTAACTTAAGTGGATTGGTTGCAGAACCAGTGTCTTATTTTGCTGGTGCTATGCTACGGAAAGATCTTAAGTCTATTCAACGTGGTTGGATGGCTTATAGTGCTATCTTTGATACTCAAATGAAAGCATTACCTTATGCTGGTAAGATGTTCATGAAAGCATCACAAAATCCTAATAGTG
>Ga0315315_10007606_pt1 | contig 10028 bp, 2 predicted proteins | sample M140m3416metaG_FD_203699 | JGI IMG/M metagenome (GOLD analysis project Ga0315315, IMG submission 203699) | Ammonia-oxidizing marine archaeal communities from Monterey Bay, California, United States - M1 40m 3416 | ecosystem: Environmental > Aquatic > Marine > Intertidal zone | place: USA... | reverse complement strand
AAGCTCAGACTGTTTGTGGTCATAGTGCATAATAACACCGCTATGCCTTGGGTATGTATAAGGTAGTTTTCCGCTAGGATTTATTTTTCCAAACAGAATATCTGCAAAAGCCTGACCCCCCTGGTCTCCCGGAAGATAGCACTGAACAACAGCATCAGCTAAAGGCTCAATATCTGATATAATTTTAGGTCTACCCTCGATTAATGCAAGAACAATTTTAATTCCTGTTTTAGAGAGTTCTTTAATTATTTCTTGCTGTTCACTTGCCATGTCAAGAGCATAGATATCCCCAGGCCTTTCAGTTGATGGTAGCTCTCCAAGACAAACAACAGCAACATCGTATTTGCCTGCGTTTTTAACAGCCGTTTTTAGGTCAGAAGAATAGAAGTCAGCCTCATCACCATTAACCATTTTCATAGTTGACCCCTCAAACAGATCACATGATTGAGCGCTGTTTTTTACCGCTTGATAAATAGTTGGGTTTTTAGTATTGTTATATTGCGGGTCAACCCCTTGCCAGGTATGCGTCCAGGCTCCGTTTAAACAATTTAGACTATTAGCTGTTGGACCAATAACCATAACCATTGAACTTGTTTTTAGCGGCAGTAGTTTGTTCTTGTTTTTTAGTAGTGTAATTGATTCTGCGGCTGCCGCATATGCCTTTTCGCTGTGAGATTCAGATCCAAAATCGGGATAATCATCCTTATTTGTATAAGGAGTTTCAAATAAATTAAGCTTGTGCTTTACTCGCAAAATTCTTCTTACGGCATCGTCCAGTCTTTCTGTTTTTACTCTTCTTTCATTAATGAGCTCTAGAAATAGTTTGCAATAATTTTTGTATTCTGGGTTGTTAGGTACCATACTCATGTCTACACCGGCATTTATTGCAGTAGCAATAGCATCTTTTAGCGTTGAGTCGGTTTGAGCTACCTTATAAAGGTTAATAAAATCTTCCCAATCTGAAACAGAGAATCCCGCAAAACCCCAATCTTCTTTTAAAACATCAGTTAATAGGTGTTTGTTTGCATGCCCAGGGATTCCATTTACTTCGCCACTATTTATCATTACAGTAAGAGCCCCACTTTTAATAGCATTTTCAAAAGGTGGCAGGTGATACTCTTTCATTGTTCTCTCAGGAATAAGCGCAGGGGTTCTATCTCTTCCTGTTCTTGGAAAGCCATAGCCAACATAATGCTTTAGACAGGCGGCAACATGATCTTTGTCAACATCACCCTTCCCCTGATACCCTTGTACAATTTTTGTTCCTAAAGTTTTTGCCAAATAGGCGTCTTCACCAAGTGTTTCGAAAAATCGAGACCAAATAGGAACCCTTCCTAAATCTAAAACCGGAGAGAAGTTCCAGGGCACTCCAGAAGCCCTTGTTTCATAAGCAGTAACCCTCCCCATTTCTTTTGCCATAGCTGTATCCCAGCTTGCAGCTAATCCAATTTCTTGAGGAAAGAGAGTGCTGTTTTGGATGTATGTTGCCCCATGAATTGCATCTACCCCATAAATTATTGGAATTTTTAAGCCCGAGCCCATAGCTTTTTCCTGAATGGTTTTGGTTATTAAATTCCAATTTTCAAGTGTAAATGTGTGATTTGAAACATTTAAAACAGAGCCAACCTTATACTTGTCAATTGCCTCCTCAAGTTTTTTAAGATCAATTTGATGTGGTTCAATCAAAGCATTTGCAGCGTCTTTTTGTAGAATGGCATCTAAGGTTATTTGACACGTTTGCCCAACTTTTTCTTCAACAGACATTTTTTTTATTAGAGCATCAATTTTTTTTTCAGCTATAGGGTCAAGCTCAAATGAATTTGTACCCGTGTTATTGTTGCAAGAAAAGAGGAAAAGAAAAAAAAGCAAAAAAGTAAATACTGAATTTGTTTTCATAAATTATTTTATTAATAAAAGTTTTTCTGAATAGAATGTGTTTTCTGATGTGTACGAGCAATAATAAATGCCTGAAGGAATATGTTGAATATCTATTTCTTTATTGTTGATTTGAGCTTTTTCAAAAACAATCTTTCCAAGCAGCGTTGTTATTATGAGGTTTTCAGCCTTATTTGCAGAAAGCTTAATAAGCCCATTACTTGGGTTTGGATACAAGTTATTTTTCAAATCAGAAAACTCATTTACATCGGAGATAATAATAGAATTACAAGTCGGAGTGCACTGCCCCCACTCTGGGCAGATAACCTTGTTCTCATCAATAACAAGTGTTCTGTTTGTATATTGAGAGTTTCCGTTTGTACATGACCATGCCGGGTCTAATGGTTCCGCAATAGACCAATTGTCTGCACTAAACTTCAGCTCGTAGTAGCCCTCTAGCATTGTAATTTGTTTTTCCCAAATGCCATCGCCATCTAAATCTTCCATTGCCCAACAGCTACCACACCAATTGTTAAAAGTTCCGTTAATTTCGGGAATAGTAAACGCCTGAGAGACATTATTCATATCTACCCTAAAGGTTATAAGATACTCACAACTTCCATTAGCAATTGTTGCAGAGGAATTGTAGTTTGTCGCTTGAGGGTCTTTACAGCCAAGAATACCAGTGTTTTCATATACCCTTACATAATCTACCTCAATTTGAGAAGGAAAAACAGTTAGTGAATTGGGGCCGTTTTGAGTAATTGCTAGATTTAAGATTAGGTACCACTCATTTGAGTTAAAAGGCCAACTGTATTGACTTGGATAGCTAGATGGAGAAACTTGATAAACCTTTGTTCCATCAACAAACCAAGCAATATAGTTTTCATCCCACTCTATTGCATAGGTATGAAAATCAGAGGCAAAACTTCCGTTTTGTATCTGGTGCTGATAAGCCATATAAAAAGACTGGCCAGGACACGATCCCACATGCGCAGCACCAGTAGTTTCTACGGTTGGCCAGTCATTTGCCCACTGCTCCATAATATCAATCTCGCCATCACAAGGCCAAGAGCCACCAGAGGGGAGCATCCAAAATGCAGGCCAAAACCCCTCACCATTTACGGTTTTGATTCTTGCCTCAATCTTGCCATATCTTACCTCAAACTTATTTTCAGTTTTTATTCTTGACGAGCTATAGTACATAGTATTTCCCCAGCTGTCAACTATTCCATTAGGCTCCTCTTTAGCAATAATCTTTAAAGTTCCATTGCTTACCTCAGCATTTCCAGCTTGATAGAATTGAAGCTCACCATTGCCCCAGCCCCACAAACCATTTTGACTTCCAGTACCTAGAGCGTGAGTCCATTTTGATTGATCTAAAGTAGTTCCAGAAAAATCATCTTCCCAAATTAATGACCAACCCTGAGAGTACGAGAAGCCACTAAAGCAAACCAATACTGATGCTATTAATAAATTTTTCATCTATCTAGTTTTGAATGGTGATTTTTTTGCTGATAATTTCTTTTCCAACATATACTGAAATATAGTAAAGACCATTTTCTTTAATATTTATAGTGTGTTCATTTGTGTTCGTTTTGTTCGTTTTTGAATAAATGAGTTTTCCTAAAACGCTGTAAACATCAATTCTAGTGGCTTCGCTTGGAGTATTTAATTTTATTAATCCTGATGAAGGGTTTGGATAAACAAAAACACTATTTAAAATATTTTCTGAAATTCCAGTTTGTCCTTGACACTCAGAGCAGCTATTCCAACAAACAGCGTCTAACTCAACTTCAGAATCAACAACTAAAGACCGGTTAACATAGCCCCATCCATTAGGAGCCCCTGGGTCAAATGCAACAGTAATACAGTTTCCAGTAGAGTCAAGTTCTTCTTGAATATTCCAGCCATCAGCAGAGAACTTATACTCAACAGTGTCTCCAGCAGCAAGCAGCGCCGTAAAATCCCACACATTATCCCCGTTGTCATCTGTCATTGCCCAGCAACTTCCACACCAATTGTTAAAGGTTCCGTTTACTTCTGGAGTTGTAAAAGGAGGGCCAACATATTCAGACATATCTAATCTGAATGTAACATTATATGAAGAAGGCCCAGAGCTTGACAAACAATCCTCACAAGATTCCCAGCAAACAGGATCTAAAATTGTGTCTTGATGTACATGAAGTATTCTATTTGTAAAGCCATTGCTTGATACTGTACAGCTGTCACCTGAGAACAGGTTCTCTTCAATCGCCCAGTTGTCTACAGAATACTTGTACTCATATGAGCCAGAGTCTATCAAAATAGTTATTTCCCAAATTGAATCGTTATTTAAGTCCTCTAGTTGGGCGCAGTTACCACACCACCCATTAAACATCCCATTAACCTCAGGGTTGATATATGTAATATTTGTAACCCCCCTTAAGTCTAGCTGAAAAGTAACACTATATCCATACACACAAGTACTGTCATCACAAGTTGCTAATGGATCATAGTTATTTGCTAAAGTATCAGTGCACCCATAAATAGTTAAACAGCTTCCGTCATCACAATTTGCAAGAGGATCAAAATTACAAGCAAGAGAGTCTGTACAGCCAAAATTATTTAAACAACTCCCATCATCGCAAGTCGCTTGAGGATCAAAGTTACACGCAAGAATGTCGGTACACCCGTAAACAGTCAAACAGCTTCCGTCATCACAAGTTGCTAAAGAGTCGTAATTACAAGCAAGAATATCCATACACCCATAATAACAATAAACACACGAGCTGTCATCAACACTTGCTACAGTATTAAAGTTCAGAGCTGTTGAATCTGTACATCCAGCAATTGCAACACAATCTGAAGTATCTCCATTCAAGCTTAGAAAATCAAACTCTACATCTCCACTTGAGAATTGGAATTTAACTGTTCTATCAAAAGTAACAGCGGGAACTGTAATACTATTTGAGCCAAGTGTCATTGCTATTGCAGGTCCAAAGAAAAAGTTTCCATTAGCTGTTGTTTTTACAACCCTAAAGTTAGCTCCACTTGCAGTGTCTATTACATTCATAGTAAATGTTTGAGCCCCTTGACTAGATGCTCCATCCGCAACAGTTGTTGCCACAAGCACATAAGGCCAAGCAGTAGGTCCTGCATCAAAGTCGCCACAAGCACTTACTAATGATGAGCTTGACGGAATAATGCAAGAGTCTGGACAATTAGCCAAAGGATCGTAGTTCAATGCTATTGGATTCATACAGCCATAAATAGTTAAGCAATTCCCGTCATCACAAGTTGCTAATGGATCAAAATTACAAGCTAAAGAATCTGTACAGCCATAAATTGCTAAACAACTTCCGTCATCACAACCTGCTAGTGGGTCAAAATTACAAGCTAAAGAATCTGTACAGCCAAAAACGGTCAAACAACTACCATCATCGGACGTTGCTAAAGGGTCAAAATTGCACGCAAGAGAGTCTGTACAACCAGTAACACAATCAACGCACGTACCATAAGAATCGTTTGTTATGCTTGCCGGCAAAACACTCAAAAGTCTATTTGCAAAAGAAGAATAGTCAGTCACTGGCGCACAAGTACCGCCATTTTGCATGTCATCTACCAAATCTTCTTGATGTGCCCAACTGTCTAAGGCATATTTGTATTCAAAATCACCAATAGGCAAATCAAGAGTTATTGAATGTATGCCATCTCCATCAGGATCTAGCAAAACTACACACCCACCACACCAACTAAAGTTAGGGCTTTCTAAATTAACCTCGGCAAAAGAGGTTGTATCACAATTCATATTTACATTAAATGTTGTGCTGTAAAGACAACTTCCGTTGTCGATCGTCGCAAGAGAATCATAATTTGCAGCAAGAGAATCTGTACATCCATTTACTCCAGTAACAACACAATTGTTCCAAGAAGAAGAAAATGTTGTGTCGTTATTTACAACCGCAACACGATTTACAAAACCCCATCCATTAGGAGCTCCTGGGTCATAATTAATAGTAATACAAGATAGAGCCGAGTCAAGATCCTCTTGTATATTCCAGTTGTCAGCAGAATACTTCCATTCCAAAGAGTCTCCTGGAGCAAAAATTGTAGAAAATTGCCAAACACTATCTCCATCAGTATCTGTCATTGGCCAACAGCTGCCACACCATCCATTGAATGCTCCATTTACTTCTGGAGTTGTGTAAGGGTCTGTAACACCCCTCATATCTACTTCAAATATGACATTATAAGAGGAAGGCCCAGAGCTACAACCGTCACAGGAATTCCAACAAACTACTGGCAATGTTGTGTCGCCAGAAACATTAAGAGTTCTATTTGTAAATCCAAAGTTAGTAACTGTACACCAAGAACCTGCTAACAAATTTTCTTGAATACCCCAATTGTCAGCAGCAAATTTGAATTCATACGCTCCATTTGCAATATCAATGGTAATATCCCAAACACCATCTCCGTCAGCATCAGTCATTGCGGCGCAATTCCCACACCAACCATTAAAGGTTCCGTTTACCTCAGGAGTTGTAAATGTTGTTGGGTCAACACTGTTCATGTCAACTTGAAAGGTTACATTGTTTTGTGCTATTGCACCAAAACAGAATGCCAATAAACAAAATAAGGATGTAAATAGATATTTCATATTAGGGTATTTTAGTTTTTGTAAAAATACAAAATTTACTTAGTGTATTTTGACCCCTAATTATAAAAATCTTATATAAAAAAAGGCCTTAAAATTAATTAAGGCCTTTTTTTAATTATTTAAAATAGACTATTGAAGAACTATCTTTTTGTTTACAACTCCATTGTTTGTTGTAATTTCTAAGAAATAAACTCCTTTAGTGTATTTAGACATGTTTATTGATTTAGTGTACTCCCCAACAAACTGCTCAAGACCTTCCGAGTAAACTAACTCTCCAACCATATTTAATACTCTTACTTCTAAGTTTTGAATATCTTCAGACACAAAAGAAACATTAAAGATATCTTTTGATGGGTTAGGATAAACCTCAAGATTGTTAATGACACTTCCTCCTTCTAGTCTAATTGGAGCAACTCCAGGTTGAGTCCATGTAATTGGGCTTGTCCAGTCTGATCGGTAAGATGTTACGTTTACATCACAGAATGTTCTACCTTGAGCTCTATACTCTGTTCCAGAATTTAGACCAAACTTATTTACAGAAAGAGTTGGGTAAAACACCCCAAACCCACCAGCTGTTTGCCAAGAAGATCCCGGAGTATTTACTCTTAAAGCAACCCTTGCAAAAGTATATGGACCAGTTTCTGCCCAAGTGAATCTTGCTTTTGCATGGTTAGCACTAAATGTTTCAACCATTAGTGTGTCCATTTCTGGACAAGCATCTTGAGTTGTGAATAGATCAGCATATGAGTATGCAGACTCACCACCACCACAATAGAAAGCTTTCATTTTGAACTCATATGTTGTCGAAGGCATTAAGTTTCTTAACACTTTAGAAGTATTTGGTAAGCCGACATTACAAAGCCCCGATCCAGCACCAGCAGATTTTGTAGTCCAAGCAAGAGTCCCTACCTCACGATATCTTACAAAGTATTTCCATACTCTACAGCTTCCACTGTTAGCGTCTGCCCAGTGAATCGTCGCCATTTCAGCGTAAACATCACTTGAGCTTAATCCAATTGGATATGGAGCAGGACAGTTATAGCCGTATAAGCAAGAACCATCATCAACCATTGCAGAGTCAGAGTAGTTGAAGGCTAACGAGTCTGTACAACCTAAAATACATTCTGAACAAGAGCCATATGTGTCGCTTGTATTAATAGCATTTTGATAGGTTATTTGTCTAACAGAAACATTATCTAGATTTAAATCTGATGGGTTGCTAGCTGCTTTAAATAATAGTTTTTCTCCAGTAGCAGTTATATCAATACTTGTAGTGCCAGTTCCTGAAACAGTCATTATTGTATCATAACCACTCCAGCTGTTATCAACCATCATTACATAAACACTTCCAGATGTTACATTGGCGTCAAAGGTTAGTCTGTAGCTGTTTCCAACAACAAAAACATTGTTTTGATACAAGTTTCCATTATACCCCCCCTGAAACCAGAGATCAGCAACATCGTTAACAGATGCCCAGGCATTTCCATATTCCCAGCCTCCAAGTGTATTTGTAAATGACCCGTTTACAACCACTTCGTTTCCAGTAACCACGGCAGCATTAACGTCAAGAAGTCTATTTGCATAAGAGAAGTAATCTGTAATTGGAGCACAAGAAGCGCCACCTACCATATCATCAATTAAATCTTCTTGACCAGCCCATCCGTCAACAGCATACTTATATTCAAAGTTTCCGGCAGGAAGATCAACTGTAACAGAGTGAATGCCATCTCCATCAGGGTCGGTCATTGGCACACAACCACCACACCATCCAAATGAAGGGCTTTCAAGATGAACATATCCAAATGAACCAGCAGGCTCACAGTTCATATCTACATTAAATGTAGTTGAGAATAAACAAGAACCATCATCGTCTGTTGCAAAAGCATCATAATTTATTGCACCAGCATCCGTACATCCATTTACTTGATCACAAATATCACAAGATCCGTAAGTATCATCTAATACTGTTCCAGCAGAAACATCAACTAATCTATTAGCATAAGAGAAGTAATCTGTTACAGGAGCACAAGATGCGCCATTTTGCATATCATCAACTAAATCTTCTTGACCAGCCCATGAATCAACGGCATACTTATACTCGAAGTTTCCAAGAGGAAGATCAACAGTAACAGAGTGAACGCCATCACCATCTGGATCACTCATTGGCACACAACCACCACACCAGCCAAATACAGGGCTTTCAAGGTGAACATAGCCAAATGAACCAGCAGGCTCACAGTTCATGTCAACATTAAATGTTGTAGCATAAACACACGACCCGTCATCTAATTGAGCGTTAGCATCAAAGTTAGATGCTGCCGGATCAGTACATCCAGGAGGGCATACACTACATCTACCATAAATATCAGAAGTAGTTGAGTTGGCAGCTGCCTGTCTGTATGCATACGAAAGGTTATCTGTATAAGGTGCACATGTATTTGTTCCGTTTAACATTTCGTTAAATAAACCTGCAAATTCAGAGTCTGCCCAAACATCAACAACATACATATATACGAAGTTATCAGTAACACTGTGAGTTCCTTCCCATATTCCATCGCCATCAGCATCAGTTAATAGGTAGGTGTTTCCTGACCAGTTATCTAAAAATCCTGTTGCAGCTAAAGTAGTAGGAGTTAGTCCTGAACAAGTCATGTCTACCGTAAAGGTAACATCATACTCACAGGAACCATCATCTGTGGTCATTGTAGAATCATAGTTATTTGCAAGTGGATCTGTACAACCAGCGATACAAGCGATACATGATCCGTAAGTATCAGAAGTGTTAATTCCAGAAGTAGCGGTTACTAATCTATTTGCATATGAGAAGTAATCAGTAACAGGAGCACATGTTTCCCCGCTAACCATGTCATCAACAAGATCTTCTCTTGAAGAATTGTTGTCAATTGAGTAAAAGTAAACAAAATCACCACCTGGAATATCTACAGTTACAGAATAAATACCATCCATTTCTGGATCTGACATTTGTGTACATCCTGTAAAGCATCCAAAATAAGCGCTTTCTAAATGTACAGTAGAATAAGTTGTTGGATCTTCACAATTCATATCTACATTAAATGTAGCTGTAAATAAACAAGAACCATCATCAGTTGTTGCTGTTGCGTCATAATTGTTTGCTAGAGGATCAGTACAACCTAAAACACAAGCATCACAAGAGCCGTAAGTATCAGTAGTTGTAACTCCAGCGGTTACATCAAGAAGTCTATTTGCATATGAGAAGTAGTCCGTAATGGGAGCACAAGAGGCACCGTTTTGCATATCATCAATTAAGTTTTCTTGCCCAGCCCATGAATCTACAGCATACTTATATTCAAAATTACCAAGATCTAGATCAATAGTAACTGACCATACCCCATCTCCATCAGCATCTGTCAAGGGAACACATCCTCCACACCAGCCAAATTCTGGGCTTTCTAAATGAACGTAGCCAAACGACCCTGCAGGCTCACAATTCATATCAACAGTAAATGTTGTGGCGTATAAACAAGAACCATCA
>Ga0315315_10007605_pt1 | contig 10028 bp, 13 predicted proteins | sample M140m3416metaG_FD_203699 | JGI IMG/M metagenome (GOLD analysis project Ga0315315, IMG submission 203699) | Ammonia-oxidizing marine archaeal communities from Monterey Bay, California, United States - M1 40m 3416 | ecosystem: Environmental > Aquatic > Marine > Intertidal zone | place: USA... | reverse complement strand
TGATAACCTATACTAACCCTAATTTACCCATTATAATAAAACCTATAACTAATGGTTAATATTAACGCATATGATGAATTCGGTTTTATATTATGGTATTACGCACCACTAGCTTACTTTCATCACGTAAATGGCACTTTAAGTAGTACCAATAGTAAGATAGGCAGTAAAGCCGTTTTTTATTTCTCAGAAAATCACTTTGAAAATGAATTACACAATGAATTTCCTTTTAGAGGTGGTACCGAATGCTATAATTTCAATTCACCAAAATTTACTAATGACAACTGGTTACCACCACCATTAAAAGAAAAATATAAAAATGATATATTTAGGTATGAAAAACCAATTTTAACTATAAATAATAAAAATAATTTAGAATGGAGTGGTAGTGGTATATTCAATTACTTTAACTCAACCGCTTTAGAAAATATATTTAAAACATTTCATAAAACACACCAAATTATCTACATTAGACCCCCACAAAACGGAGATAATTTTAGGTATCAAGCTGATGCGAAACAAAAAATTGTAGATATAGGTGATAATGACTTATTAAAGAAATATTCAGATGTATTGTGGATAGGTGATATATTAGAAAATAACCCTAATTACACATACAATGAAGTTCAATTTATGATATTAGCTAATTCAGAAATGCACATATCATGTGCTGGTGACTCAGTAATACCATCATATTTTGGTGGTGACGTATTAATGTATAATCACCCTAACTGCAATTCAACAAATAGAGGTGTGTGGAAAACTGATTCATGGTTAAGTAAATTATCTGGGTCTAAAATATATGGTACCCAAAACTATGACCAATTATTAAATAAAGCTATAGAATTATGGAAATAAGAGAAATGATTAAAGATGATTTATCATTTTTTAATGAAGTACGAAACAACTCTATAGGGTTTTTACATGATAATACAAAATATTCATTAGAAGATAATATAAATTGGTTTGAAGAAAATAAACCAATATTTTTCATTGTTGAAGTTAATAACGAACCTATAGGTTATTTCAGAACTTCTAACTGGACTAAAGATACATTGTACATTGGTATGGATATTCACCCATCACATAGAGGTTTAGGTTATGCAAATAAAGCTTACAAGTCATTTATTAATATTTTAGGTGAAAAATACGGTATAAAAAAAATATATTTAGAGGTTTTAACATCAAATAAGAGAGCAATTAATATTTACAATAAATTAAATTTCACTATAATAGAATTACTACCACATGATGAAAATGATTTAAGTATTAAAATGGAATTTAAATTATGAAATTAATAAAAAATAACGCTAATTTTTATATAGATAAAATAAATAAAGGTGAACATTTCTCACTAACAAGGTGGGGTGATGGTGAATGGCTATGCGCATCTGGTTACAATGGAATGAACTGTGATAAACATCAGTATTTCCCAGAATTAAGGGAAGGTCTAAATAAAGCACTATCAGAAGATAAAAATTATTATAAAGCCATATGGGATGTGAATCACGGACAAATAAAATCCGTTTTAAATATTATATTACCGCATCTAGAAAAAATAAACCCAAATATAGAATGGGTGGATGCTATAATATGGGAGAATCTAGCTATAGATAATAATTTAAATGAATTAATAGAAGCTTTAGAAAATAAAACATTCATTATGGTGTCCAATTCTAATAATAGAAACGTACCTATAAAATATACTGACTATATAGAAACTCCATCGGTAAATTGCTTCCTAAATAAGGACATAATTAAATCAAAGATGATTGATGCTGTTGAAAAATATGGTGATGTTGTGTTTGGGTTATCAGCTTCTATGGCTACCAATGTTATCGTGGATGAACTATATGACATTATAGGTGATAAAGCAAGTATGATTGATTTTGGTTCAATATGGGACCCTTTTTCAGGTAGAATAACACGCTCATATCATAGAGAATATAAAACACATAAATTATGATTTTATCTGAACCATATGGAGGAATATCCAATAGACTAAAGTGTATAATATCGACAATGTCAGAATATGAAAATATAAATTTAAACTGGTCTATACCACCATCACCAGAACATGGTGGTGTTAGATGTCACTTTAACGACTTATTTAAAAATACCTTTGACAATGGCCCAACCAGTAAAAGGATTAGTGCATGTGAATTTATACATAAAGACATGAATACTAATAATTTTGGGGATAAACTAAAATTAGATAGTATAACTAAAGAAAACTATATTAAAGTAATTAATAGTTTAAAACCAGTGGATTATGTCATTAAAAAAGTTGTTGAAGAAAAATATAATTTACCAAAAGACGTTACAACAGTAAGTGTTAGGACATTCAAATCTTTTAAAAGAGAAAATGATTCTTGGGGAAGATATTTTAAAATATCTGACCTATTTGAATACATGGATAATATATCCGAACCAATACTACTAACATGTGACGACACAGAAACAACGAAACAAATAAAAGAGAGATACGGTGATGTTATACACATGACCGAAAAAAGAACTAGATTCGGTGATTTTACAAGTATTGAAGGTATGCAAGACATATTAATTGACTTGTATTTAGGTGGTATGAGTAAAAAAATATACGGCACACATATGAGTAGTTTCTCTGAAATGCAGTGGTGGTTTGGTAATTGCACATCCGAATACAACAATATGCTATTACATAAAAAATAATTAATAAATGAAAACATTTGTAACAGTAAAAAGTAACGGTGAAGAAGGACCTAAAATAAAAGCAAAAGACTTCAATGAAGCGGAAAAGTTATTAAAATCATTAACAGAAAGTGATAGTGATAATTTTACTTACAGAATTGTTGGTGAAGAAATTATAATACCATTATCATGAAAAATATAATCAATTGGGTAAGAAGTAAATTAGCAACATTAGCTTTAGCAACAGCCAGTGTTGAAAAGGATATGTTTAAACAAACCTCAGTTGAACTTGAAGGTACTATAGGCTACGTACAAAGACACAATCAAGGAACACTAGCAGATTCATTAAATAGAGGTGAAATAACCCAGGAGGTTAAAGAATTGAGATGGAGATTATTTAAAATATTAGAAACATCAGATAAAATGATGGTTAACTCACTATCAACCGACAGTGAGGGTTATCATGAATTAGATGTTAAGAAAACTACATCCGCAACAATAAAGAGTGGGTTAAAAAAGGTTAAATTAGATGATAAAGATGACTATCCACTTGAAATGGTCATTGACAATAAAGAAATAACATTAAGTAGTGATGATATCATATCAAATGATAGTATCAATGAGTATGATTCTAAAGATAGAACTGACTCAATCGTTTCAAACGAAGATATTACATCAGCAACATTAGGTGATATAAGTAGTGAAAAATACCATTCAAGTATTAAAACAGAAAGACCTATTAAAGTGGTTAGGGACTTAAGACCTAAATTTGATATTGAAACCTTTACCACAAAATTGAATATAAGAGTTATTAATGATAGTGAAAGATTATTAGAATTCTATGTTAGTAAATACCCAGACGAATACAACAGGAAAAGTAGATTGTTTTTATCTGAAATAAAAAAAGCGATTAAAAATCCAAGGACATCAAACATGTTAGACCTTAAAGGTATTGGATTCACAACCTATAAAGATATTGGTGTTAAAGATTTTTATTTATTTCAGTATGATATTAAAGAATTTGATAAGATAGTTGAGTTTGATGGTTACTATATAATTAAATTTAAATCTGAAGTTATTATAAATGGAGAATATTTATTAGAAAAGTACCGAGTAGAAGAGTTAGATAAGAAATACGAAAAAAAAGAATCAAAAGGGTGATGTATGGCAAAAACACAAAGAAGAAGTTCGACAGCAGTTTTAGAAAAGGAGAGTAGTAATAGAATAATAGACGCAGTGCTACCAAAAAAACATAGGCTAAAGTGTAAAAACATAAAACAAAAAGAGTTTGCAAATTTAATTAATGAAAAAGAAATTGTCATAGCGGCTGGACCAGCTGGTGTTGGTAAAAGTTATATTGCAATAGCTAGGGGTATTGAATTAATACAAAACAAAACGACCCCATACGATACATTAATAATTACAAAACCAGCAATAGAAGCTGGAGAAAAACTAGGTCACCTACCAGGTGATATGAAAGAAAAGATGGAGCCACATGTTGCATCATCATTAGATATTATTGATAAAATTATTGGTAAATCAAATAGGCAAAAACTAGAAGAACTAGAGATAATAAAAGTAGAACCCTTAGGTTTTATAAGAGGTAAAACTATAGACAGTTCCGTAGTCGTTATAGAAGAGGTTCAAAACATGTCACCAGAACAAGTTAAAACTATTTTAACTAGAATAGGTGAAAATTCAAAATACATATTATCGGGTGATTTAGACCAATCAGATAAATACAGAAATGTAACACAAAGTGGATTATATGACGCTATGAATAGACATAAGAATATAAGTGAGATTGGTTTCTTTGAATTTAAAACAGAAGATATTGTCAGGAACCCAATCATATGTAAAATTCTTAAAAATTACGACACTGTAGAAAATATGGTGCCTAAAAAAAATGACAAACAAATAAACGTCATTAAAAACAAACCTAAAGTAAAACATAAAAAACCAAAATTAATTAGAAGACTAAATATTTTCTTAAAACGAAAATTTAAACTTTAAACTTTACTTTAGAGTAAAATTAAAGTATTCTTATTAATATGAGAATAGGTATAGATATTAATGAGGTTTTAAGGGATTTTATAGGCCAATTTGCTTACACTTACGAAAAATATATAGGTGAGGTAGATATAGAAAAAAATCCAGTAGATAGTTTCGATTTAATGAATCACTTTAAATTCGATTCTGTAGATGAGATGAATAAATTTTTATTTCTAGAGGCTTCTCTGGAAGTTTTTGGTCATGCAGACCAATTACATGAAAATTTAATATCCCAATTAAACATGTTCCTAATGGATGTTAAAGACGAGGAGGAACATGAAATAATAATAACCTCCAAAGAGGTTGCTAAAAGTATCCCATCAACTTACTTCTTTTTATCTAAGTTAGGGTGTAGAGCTGATAAAGTAATATTCGTTTCTAAATATGAAGATATATGGGACAATGTAGACTTACTAATCACAGCTAATCCAAAAGCACTTGAAACTAAACCTAACGAAAAATTATCAATTAAAATAAACGCTAGTTACAACAACAATTCAAAATCAGATTTTGAACTGGATAGTATATTAGAATTTATAAAGGATAGTGAAGTTAGAGAAAAGATTTTAAATACAAAAATAACAACTTACGAAGAAATTAATTAATATGTTAGATATAGGTGGAAAAATATTTAAGTTTGATTTAGATGCTCTAGAAAAATTAATTAGAGTTGATAATTCAGATGTTTTTGAAGAGTTTCAAGAAAAAATAACAAAAGACGCAGAGGGTAATATACTTAGTCAAGAGTTTGTTAAAACAAAAAGTCCAAGGTCAAGAGAAATTGATGCAACAAAATACGAATCAATTAGAGGCTTTATGGAAGTTGTATTAGTTCACAATGAAGAAGTAGACTCAACCCTGGGGTTTGGTAGAGCATTAGATAGTGCACCACTACCCTTTAAATTAGCTTTTAATACCTTAATAGAATACGGTATTATAGTAGAAATTGAATAATAGAATAAACAATAATTAAAAACAATTAAAAAATGAGTGAAAAATTAGAAAAATCAACAGTTGACGAAGTAATCTCAAAACTAGAAAATAAAGAGTTTGGATTATATTTCTTTACACTAGACACTAAAGGTAACCCTACAGCTGGAGTTGCTAACATTTATGAACATGTTAAAGTCTTAAATGAATTAGGTTATAACGCTAAAATTTTACATGAAAAAAATGATTATAAACTTAACGGTGATGGTGAAGGTATGGGACTTTCAGATTGGTTAGGTCAAGAGTATTCTGAATTACCACATGTATCTATTGAGTCTCAACAATTGAATGTTGGTCCACAAGATTTCATTATAATTCCAGAAGTATTTTCAAATCTAATGGACCAAGTTAAGCAATTCCCATGTAAAAAGATTGTACTTTCACAAAGTTATGATTATATCACTGAATTACTACCTATTGGTAGAAGATGGACTGATTATGGATTTAATGATGTAATCACTACATCTGAAAAGCAAGGTGAATATTTAAAAACGATGTTCCCATCAATCAACACATATACAGTTCCAGTAAGTATTGCTGACTACTTTGTAGATTCAGATAAACCTAAGATACCTGTAGTTAGTATTGTAGCTAGAGAACAAGGTGATGCAGCTAAAATCGCTAAAATGTTTTACTTACAAAACCCATTATATAAATGGATTACATTTAAAGAACTAAGAGGTATTCCTAAAAGACAATTTGCCGAAGAATTAGGTAAATCATGTTTAGCGGTATGGTTAGACGATAGAGCTGGTTTTGGAACATTCCCACTAGAAGCTATGCAATGTAATACCCCAGTAATTGGTAAAATGCCAAACATGATTCCTGAGTGGATGGAAGAAAATGATGCTGAAGGTAACGGTAGAATTAAAAACAATGGTGTATGGACTAATACGCATTTAAATATACCAGAATTAATAGGAACATTTATGAAAGTTTGGTTAGAAGACACAGTACCACAAGACTTATTAGATGGTATGGAGTCAACAAAAAATGTATATACACCTGAGAAACAAAAAGAAGCTATTGAAAATGTTTATGGTGCAATAGTTAAAAATAGAGTTTCAGAATTTAATAACGTTTTAGAGCAAATAACAGAAACTGCTCAATAAAATAAGATAAAATGGCAAATAAAAAAACAAATATATCAGTAGTCCTACCAGTACATGAATTGGTTGGGGAGGATAATGTTAAATTATTCAATAACGCAATGACCAGTGTTGGTAATCAAGAAGTTAAACCAGATTCAGTATTAATCGTGGTACCAGAAGGTTCAGAAGTTTATAAAACACTAACAGAAATGGATTTAACAACTTATGGTGTTAAAACTACTATATTAGAGAATCCAGGTGGAACAGACTTTTCAAGTCAGGTTAATTACGGAGTATCAAAATGTAAAACTGAATGGTTTAGTATTTTAGAATTTGATGATGAATACTCTAGTAAATGGTTTAAAAATGTAGTTAAATATAAAGACGCACACACAGATGTAGATGTGTTTATGCCTATTATAATCGACATTAACGAAAAAGATGGTGGTTTCATGGGATTAACCAATGAAGCTGTGTGGGCAAATAGTTTTTCAGATGAGCTAGGAGTTCTAGATAACAACGCACTACTCTCTTTTCAAAACTTCAATATTGATGGGGTTACAATGAAAACTGAAGTGTTTAATGAAAGCGGTGGGTTTAAATCGAATATAAAATTAACTTTTATATATGAATTCTTACTTAGGGTTACGTTTAAAGACCACAAAGTTATGGTTATACCTAAACTAGGTTACAAACATTTAAATCAAAGACCAGATTCATTGTTCGCAAAATACAAAGAAGAGATGACCCCAGTAGAGGCTAACTGGTGGCTAGCACAAGCTAAGAAAGAATACTATTTCGATAACGAAAGAGAGATAACATACGAGGAAACAATTTAGTAAAATGGCTAACAAACGTGGACGTAAACGAACTAGTAATTTATATTTCGGTCCAGAACAAGAAAAAGCTGTTTTAAATTATTTAGATTCTGAGGATGATTTAGAAAGGAATGCAATCTATAATGAGTGGCTACGTGAGCCACTCAATAAGATGATTGAATCGATAATTAGGAAATATAAGTTGTATAGAAAAAGTGAGACTTTTGAACAACTACACAGTGACACACTGTCATTCCTAATGACAAAAGCTCATAAATTTGAAAATTCTAAAGGTACTAAAGCCTATTCTTATTATGGAACGATTTGTAAAAATTACATTTTAGGGTTACTTATTAGTGATGATAAAAAAACTAAGCAAGTATACTCTTATGAAGACATAGCACCAGCTCTAGAAGAAAAGAAAGACTTCCAATATGAGTTAGATGACTTAGAATTTACCATGGACAAATTCATTGGTAGATTAGTTGAAAGTATTAAAATAGAACTTGAGGGTGGTAAAAGTATTGTTGGTAAAAAGAAAATTTCTGAAAACGAAGAGAAAGTTGGTTTAGCCTTAATTGACATTCTTAGAGACTGGGAAGTTACTTTAGATTCTATGGCTGGAGGAACTAAATTTAATAAAAATTCGGTTCTAGAAAGCATGAGAAATTATACTGGTCTAAACACTAAAGATATAAGAGTGGCTATGAAAAGGTATAAGGAATTATATGGTATTATTAAGATTGATGGTATCGAAAATGGAATTACTGATTAAAAAAATATTATATTAATATTTATTAATAAAGTTAAATGCTATGCCTAGAAAGAAAAAACAAGATATAAAAACTAATAATGTTGATAGTTTAGAGGGTTTATTACAAGAAACATATAATGATGCTTGTGGTAACATAAACGATGCCCAACAAACAATAAACAATATGGAAACAGCTGCTGAACCAGAAGATGTTGACGACTTAACTAAAATAGCTAAAGAAAAAACAAATGCTTTAAAAGTTAAAGACTCAGCAATTAAAATTAAACTGGAAATTGCTAAGTTACAAAATGATATAATAAAGCACAGTGGTGACGCTGAAGCAGCTATGAATGAAAGAAGTGGTGGTAAAGTTGACATAAATGACTTTAGACAAATCAGAAAAATGATTGAGGATTCCTCAAACAATGAAGAACCAGAAGATTAGTTATGAGCATAATTAATGATAAAAAAGAGATATTTGGTGATATAGCGGCTTTAAATACGCTACTTGACAGAATGCCTAAACTTAATAAAAATTCATCATTAGAGTCAGCTAATAATGACAAAAACCCAATGAAGTTTTTAGCTGACGTTTTAGTTGTTTTAGCAGAACTAAACGCCTTAAAAAATATAGTTGTAGATGTAATAACATACCAACTACCAAAACTAGAGGAGGATATAAAGGAAGCGCTAAAGGAAACATTAAAGGAAAATTGTGGGTGTGATGTAAATCCATCAATACCAACTTTCTTTAAATCTACTGGTAGTGGGATTAACTTAAGTGTTAAAGACATTGATTTTTTTGATATCATGAAAGTTGACCCGTCAAGCACGACTGGTTCATTATTATATTCAGACATTAGTGCTGGTGTTAACAGTAAAGACTTTAACACCTACCTAAATAGCACAATACAAAACGGTGGTAACGAAGAAATATTTGGTGCTAGTGTGTCTGGTACGGACATATTAAATAGTAAGTTTGAGCAAACAAATTCTAACGGAGATAATAATATGTTAAATTTTAAAGCTAATGCAAACTATAATAGTGCCGATAAAAGTATGGTTGATTTTAATAACGATTACATAGATTCCATCAGCTTATTTGGAAACCCAGATGTTGCTGATTCAAAAGTAATGGTTAACCTAATATTAGAGGAATTATTTAGCACCTTCAGCTCATCAGATTCAGTTGATAAAAGTATACAACAAATTAAAACAGAAGTTGAGGTTAAAAAAGTTTTACAAAAATTAATTGAGTCTGAAGATGAAGCAAGTGAAGAAACGTACACATTTAGTAATAGAGAAATATCCGAGATAGGTCGTGAAGTAACTAATAGAAAAAACGGTATCCTAGAAGTAAGGTGTTGTGGTCAAGAAGAACTATCCATATCAACAGAAGAAGTTATAGTTATAAATGAAAATTTTGATTTGTTAAATCCAAACGACAAGGCTGGTGAACTAAGTGTTGTAGAAAAATCTTTAGATGAATTATCCAATACTCAGGCTAACCAAGTTAACCCAGAAAACAGTGATAGTATTAAATATAACTTTTTTAAAGAAATTATTGATAAATTAATGTTAATATTAATGACTCAATTTATATCACCAAAGTTCGTAACATTGTTAATGGTTAATTTTACGATATCCAAT
>Ga0315315_10007599_pt1 | contig 10031 bp, 12 predicted proteins | sample M140m3416metaG_FD_203699 | JGI IMG/M metagenome (GOLD analysis project Ga0315315, IMG submission 203699) | Ammonia-oxidizing marine archaeal communities from Monterey Bay, California, United States - M1 40m 3416 | ecosystem: Environmental > Aquatic > Marine > Intertidal zone | place: USA... | reverse complement strand
TTTTGGATTGCTCGAAATGACTAGACAACGATTGAGGGAAGGATCAATAAAATGGGAAACTCAACTCTCTTTGGAATCATTTTCTCAAAAAATTTTAAAAAAAATACAACACTTGGCCTTTACTGATAAAGTTAAAATAGTAAAAACATACATTCCTGAAAAAGTTAAAAGATATATAGAAAAAAACTTATTAGATGAATTAAAATATTTTCAAAAAAAATATTTATTTAAAATAGAAATTCTATCAGATGAAATGTTAGTTATTCCGGAGTATAAAATTGATTTATTTAATAAATCAAAAAAGATAATTAACACTATTGAAAACATTAATAAAATTTTCAACGTAAAAAAGATAATAGATAAAAAAACTAAAATTGAAAAAAAATTAAATCAAAAAGATAAAAAAGATATAAAAAAAAAGAAAACAAAAATTAAATCGAGAACTCTTTGGATTAGGAGAAAAAAGAAAAGCTAAATCAGGCCTTTAATAGGTGAGCTAGGCGAAGCAAAGTAATTTATTTGCATTCTTCCTGCTAAATAAGAATTTCTTCCAGAGATAACAGCATCTTTAAATGCTTTAGCCATTAAAATTGTTTTTTTGGCTTTAGCTATTGCGCTATTTACTAATACACCATCACAACCTAATTCCATAGCAATGGTGGCATCAGAAGGTGTTCCTATCCCTGCATCGACTATTACAGGAACTTTTGATTGCTTAATAATTAAGGAAATATTAACTTTGTTTTGCAGTCCTAAACCTGAACCAATCGGAGATGCTAAGGGCATTATAGCAGCAGCACCATTATCTTCCAATTTTCTAGCTAACAACGGATCATCTGTACAATAAACCATAACTTTAAATCCTTCTTTAACAAGAATTTTTGTAGACTTAATTGTTTCAATCATATTTGGGTATAATGTTTTCTTATCACCTAACACTTCTAATTTTACTAATTTCCATCCACCCATCTCTCTTGCTAATCTTAAAGTTCTTAAAGCATCTTCTGAATTAAAACATCCTGCTGTATTAGGTAAATAAATTATTTTTTTTGGATTTAAATAGTCCGTCAATATTGGTTTTTTTTTATCTAAAATGTTAACTCTTCTTACTGCAACTGTAACCATATCAGCCCCAGATGCTTTTACAGCTTTTGCAGTTTCAGAAAGGTTTTTATATTTTCCTGTTCCAACAATTAATCTGGATTTGAGAGATTTACCTGCGATTTTAAAGATATCTTTTTTCAAATTATCCTCCTCCAATAAAATGAACGATTTCAATTTTATCGTTGCTCTTTAAATATTTTTTTTTATAACTTGTTTTGGGAATTATTGTTCCATTATGCTCAATAGCAATTTTTTTATTAATTAACTTATATTTTTTTAGTAAATCTTTAATAGAAAAGTTTGATTTAATTGATATTTTTTTTCCATTTAATTGTATTTTTGCCATAATTCAGCTAATCAGTATTAATATTAGATAATAATGTATAAAATTATAATTCTTAATGGACCAAACCTCAACCTTTTAGGTGAAAGAGAGAAAAATCAATATGGAAGTTTTACGCTAAAAGACATTGAGAAAAAATGTAAAGACTTTGCTAAACAAAATAATATAGAGCTTTCTATGTTCCAATCAAATATTGAAGGTGAGCTTGTGGAAAAAATTCAGAATTCAAGAGCAAATCAACATGGATTAATAATTAATGCAGGCGGGTACACACACACCTCTGTATCAATACATGACGCTTTGAAAATTCTTAAAATTCCTATTATTGAATTGCATATAAGTAATATTTATAATAGAGAAGATTTTCGACATAAATCTTTGATAAGCAAATTAGCAAAAGGAATAATTTGTGGTTTTGGTGATTATGGATATATAATGGCTTTAAAAGCAATGAATAAATATTTAATAAAATGAAAATTGATAAAAAATTAATTAAAGAACTCGTTGAAAACTTGAAAGAATTTGGTTTAACGGAATTAGAATATCAAGAAGGACAAACAAAGATTAAGGTGTCGAAAGCTTCTAGAGCAATTGATCAATCAAAAGCAAGTGCTGTTGTATCTCCTAATAAAGCTGTATTACAATCTTCAGATAATACAGATGGAATAAGAGTTAAATCTCCTATTATAGGTACAGCTTACCTATCTGCTGAACCAGGTGCTAAAAAATTTGTAGAGGTTGGAGATAAAATTAAAAAAGGACAGACGGTGATGATTGTTGAAGCAATGAAAACCATGAATCATGTTCCATCAACTGCTGATGGTGAAGTTAAAAAAATATTAGTTGAAGATGGTCAACCTGTCGAATTCGGTCAAACATTAGTTTTACTTAAATAACAATGTTTAAAAAAGTTTTAATAGCTAATAGAGGTGAAATAGCTGTTAGAATAATTAGAGCTTGTAAAGAATGGGGTATAGGGACTGTAGCTGTTCATTCGAACGTTGATGCAGACTCTATGCATGTAAGACTAGCCGATGAAAGTGTTTGTATAGGTTCACATCAACCTCAAAACAGTTATTTAAATATTTCGTCAATTATGTCTGCTGTAGATTTAACTGGAGCGGAAGCAATTCATCCTGGTTATGGATTTTTATCAGAAAATGCAAAATTTTCTGAGATAGTTAATAAACATGGAATTAAATTTATAGGCCCTAGTGCAAACATAATATCTAAAATGGGAGATAAAATTGAAGCGAAAAGAATAGCAAAAAAATATGGTTTACCTATAATTGAAGGATCCGAAGGTGGAGTAAAAACTGTTTCTGAGGCAAAATCGCTATGTAAAGAAATAGGTTATCCTGTTCTTATCAAAGCTGCAGGTGGTGGTGGTGGAAAAGGAATGAAAATTGTCAATAAAGAAAGTGAATTAGAAAACTTATTTTTAACAGCAAAAAGTGAAGCTAAAAAATTTTTTAATAATGATGAATTATATATAGAAAAATATTTTAAAAACCCAAGACACATAGAAGTTCAAATTATGTCAGGGAAAAACAAAACCGTTCATCTTGGCGAACGTGATTGTTCAGTTCAAAGAAGACACCAAAAATTAATTGAAGAAACCCCTAGCCCGGTTTTAACTGAAGATCAAAGAAAAGATTTATTAGAAAAAACAGTAAAAATGGTAGAGCAGATTAATTATGAAGGCGCGGGTACAGTTGAATTTATCTATGAGAATGGAAAATTTTATTTTTTAGAAATGAATACCCGGGTTCAAGTAGAACACCCTGTTACTGAAGTTCAAACAGGTATTGATATCGTTAAAGAACAATTATGGATAGCTTTCACTGGTAAAACAGCTCTTAACCAAGATGATATTATGCCAAGAGGGCATTCAATTGAGTGTAGAATTAATGCTGAAAATCCAGCTTTAGATTTTCAGCCAAGCCCAGGTACAATTACTGTCTGTCATCAACCATCTGGGTTTAGAACAAGAGTTGATGGCTCTATATTTCAAGGATGTAAAATTACGCCTTACTATGACAGCTTGATCGCGAAAGTAATTTGCAAAGGAAGAAATAGAACAGAAGCAATTCAAAGAACTTTAAGGTCGCTTGATGAATTTGTGCTTGAAGGGATCACTACTACTATTGACTTGCATAAAAAAATCTTAAACCATAAAAAATTTAGAGATTCAAATTTTGATACTAATTGGCTAGCAAATGATAAATTTTATTAGGCTTTAAAACAATTTAATAATTGTAAATCATAAATTGCGTGGTCAAATGGTGTTAAACTAGGATCTGATGCAAACGTCCATCCATTAAAAATAAAAACCTTATCATTTTCATTTTTAGTAAGATCTTTGACTTGCATATAAGCTATATCACCCATTTTATCATTAACTTTAACTTTTCCACATTTCAAAATCTTAATTTCTAAAGGTCCAAATTTTTTAACTTCTTCCAAGTTAATTATTAATTGGGACGATTTAGCTGTAATTTTATCTAATCCTATTAAAACAGCGTGGGAGGAATTTGAGTTATTTCTGGATTTCTTTTTTTTTTTTAAATCTTTATTAATTGTATTATTTTCTTTGTTCTCATTTAATTCTTCAAAACTTGGTTTGAGTTTGTCTAAATTAATTAAAGGTGAGCTTTTAATTTTATCCTCAGCTAAAGAAAGGTTGTGTGTTAAACAATATAAAATAAAAAAAAATATAATCTTATTTCCACGATTCATATTTTTTTTTAATATCACTTTTTTTAATTTTAGTAGGTTTGTAACTATTTTTTGAGCCTGTTTGGTTTTGAAGATGTTCCTTTTGCCATAAGTATTTTTTCACACTTTTTTTTTCTGGGATATTATCGATTGTGTGATGTATCCATAAATACCAATCTGTAGTAATTTTGGTTGCCTCAATGTTTTTAGAGTAAATGACCCACCTTTCATTTTTTTTACTTTTGTAATATTTATTTCCAAATTCATCACAACCAACATAAATACCAAAAAATAAAGTTTTGAGAAAAGTACCAAAGGTTTTCTCATTCCACCAAGTAAAAATAATATCGAAAACCATAATTAATATTTTAAATCCACACAATTTTTAATTGTATAATTATACAATAGACACTTAATACAATTAATATATATCTTAATTATTAAAGATTCCATTTATTTATGAAAAAATTTATTGTCGAAACTTTCTACACTTGCACTTTTAAAACGGTACACACTTTAGATGATTTAAGTGATCAAGAGCTATCTAGAATAGACAAAAGAACCGACGGAAACGTTGAAGTTATTGATGTAAAGCTTAATAACCGAAAAACAAAGAAAATTGGTAGTAATACAAAAAACGAAAAAAAAACTGACTCAAAAATAGAAAACTCAATCCCAAAGAGTATTGCGGGCAAATTATCAGAGGCTGGTAAAGACAAACAATTCCATAGCTCTACTAACGCAAAAATCAAAAATAATGCACGTTTTAAAATGCCGGATCGAAGAAAAGGCTACATTCAAAAAGCTCAGATAGGAGACCACAAAGTTTATCTTCACACAGGTGAGTATGATGACGGTAAGATTGGAGAGATCTTTATAGACACTAATAAAGAAGGTGAATTAGTTAAAGCAATGATGAATAATTTTGCTATCGCAATATCTCTTGGATTACAATATGGAGTCCCCCTGGATGAGTACGTTGATGCTTTTCTAGATACAAAATTTGAACCGTCTGGCAATGTCATAGGAAACGATAGAATATTGAGCGCCTCCTCCATTTTAGACTATGTATTTAGAGAGCTAGCTATTTCATACTTAGGTAAGGAAGATTTGGCACACACCCCTTCAATAGCAAGTGCAAAAAATATTGATACAGATAGTGGAGATGATAAATTTCTTAAAATTGTTAAAAATATAACATCAAAAGGTTTTGTCAGAAGTAATTATGAAGAAAAACTAGTAGATTTATCTGATGTAAGAATTGATCTTAAAACCAAAAACTAATTTTTTTTAATATCTTTTTTTATTCCCAGTTCTTTTAATTGAGACTCGTTTACTTCTGAGGGAGCTTTCATCATCAAATCTTGCGCGTTTTGATTCATAGGAAAAAGAGTTACTTCTCTGATATTGGCTGTACCTGCTAATAACATTACAATTCTATCTATACCTGGCGCTATTCCTCCATGTGGTGGGGCACCATAATTCAATGCATTTATCATCCCACTAAATTTTTCATTAACATCTTTTTCGTTATAACCTGCGATAGAAAATAACTTATACATTAGGTCTGGAATGTGATTTCTTATTGCTCCTGATGAAAGTTCAACTCCATTACAAACGATATCATATTGATAAGCTTTAATATCTAGAGGTTTATTTAAATTTAATTTATTAATGTCCCCTTGTGGCATTGAAAATGGATTATGACTAAAAATAATTTTTTTAGAAATTTCATCATATTCATACATCGGATAATCAACTATCCAACAAAAAGCGAATTTATCTTCCTCGACTATTTCTAAGTCTTTTGCTATTTTGTCGCGAGCAAGAGAAAGTAATGTTTCAATTTCTTTTTCTTTACCACAAGCAAGGAAAATACTATCGCCTATTTCCATATCACAAATTTTCATTATTTCCTTTAATGACTCTTCGCTAAAAAATTTTCCGACAGGACCTTTTCCTTTAGTTTGTACATCTTTCTCTATAGTAAAATAAGCTAACCCTGAGGCGCCTTGTTCTTTTGCCCATTTATCAATATTATCAAAAAAACTTCTTGGTTTATCTTTTGTATTTTTTGTAACTATTGCTCTTACAAGCGAATTTGATTTTACCAATTTTTTAAAAATATCAAATTTTACATCCTCTCGAGTAAAAATATTAGTTATATCTTTAATAATTAAAGGGTTTCTTAAATCAGGTTTATCAGTTCCATATATTTTCATAGCTTCGAGATAAGGTATTCTAGGAAATTTTTCATTCAAAATTTTTTTAGAAGAAAATTCTTTAAATAAATTGATCATTAATTTTTCAACTACCTGGAAAACGTCTTCTTGTTCAACAAATGACATTTCTATATCTAGCTGGTAGAATTCACCTGGACTTCTATCTGATCTAGCATCTTCATCTCTAAAACATGGTGCTATTTGAAAATATTTATCAAAGCCTGAAATCATAATTAATTGTTTAAATTGTTGAGGAGCTTGCGGTAATGCATAAAACATTCCTTGATTCAATCTACTTGGAACAAGAAAATCTCTTGCACCTTCAGGACTAGAAGCAGTTAAAATTGGAGTTTGATATTCTAAAAAACCTAATTTTAACATTTCAGTCCTGATAAAAGAAATAATTTTTGATCTCAAAATTATATTTTTATGCATTTCATCTCTTCTAAGATCTAAAAATCTATATTTTAATCTGATATCCTCAGGATAGTCTTGCTCACCAAATACTGGCATTGGTAATTCGTTAGCATTTGAGAGAATTTCTACATCATTAATTGAAACTTCAATTTTTCCAGTTTTTAAATCTAAATTCTCTGTTCCCTTCTCTCTTTTCAAAACTTTTCCATTGATTTTTAAAACAGACTCAGGTTTTAATTTTTCTAATTTTGAAAAAAATTTATTATTATTTTCTATAACGCATTGGGTAATACCATAATGATCTCTTAAATCTATAAACAGTAAATTACCGTGGTCTCTTTTTCTATGAAGCCATCCAGATAAGTGAACATCCTTATCAATTTGATTTTCATTTAATTCAGAACAATTATGCGATCTATATTTATTCATTGATTTAATACTTTTTTTATTAGATTAATATTTATAGATTTTCCAGTAGATAAAGACAATTCATCAACATCTTTTAAAAATTTGAACATTTTCTCATAAGATCTTTCAACATTCTTAATAATATATTCAGATATTTTTGGATTAACGTTTATTTGCTTATCTGAGAAAGATTTTGAAATAATCACTTTTAGCAAATCATCTGTAGGTAATTCAATACCAATACGTATGAAGCTATCTATTCTAGATTTTAAATCTTTTAAATTAAATTTTTTTTTTTTGATTGGGTAAGTGCTATTAACAACTATATAACTTTCTAGTTGCTTAGACTGATTTAAAATTGAATAAAATAATTTTTCTTCTATATCATTATGATAATTATCAATAATTAAACACTCGTTCGTATGAAGTTTTTGAAGAATTTTGTCGTTGACATCCTTAGCCTTAATTAGTTTCAATTTTTTAATTTTTTTTTCTAGGATTTTTGATAGATGTGTTTTTCCAGAGCCAGTATCTCCAAAAATATTTATCCATTTGCTAGGCCAATTAGGCCAGCTTTCGATTAATTGATATACAGCGAAATTATTATTAGAAACATAAAAATCTTGTTCAAAATATATTGTTTTAAAAGGAAACTTAAATACTAATTGATTCATTAAATAATTTTAATACTCCACTCTTCATTAATTAATTTCAAAATTACCTTTTTTTCTTTTAATTGGTTTATTATATTCTCTAATTTTCCTAAGTACTTAATCTTTAATGATACAGAGTCTTTATTAAATTCCTTTATGTATAAATTTTCTACCAAATCAATCTGGTTGAGTCTTGATTTTAGCTCAACTAAATTATTTTTTTCATCAATTAGAAGAGAAGCGTTGAGAAAAGAAGGTACTCTAATATCAATTAAATTTTGTGATTTAACTAAATTTGTCAATTCTTTTTTACTTTCAATAATAATCTTTTGATAAAATTCTTGCTTATTTAAATTAGATCTTTTTAAGGTAATATTTTTTACAATTTTTTTTCCCAAAATTTCGATTTTAAAATAAATTTTTTCTTCCTTCAATTCATTATCTTCAATTATAATTAACGCAAGATTGTTACCCGAATATCCAATAAATAAATCTTTTAATTTTAAATTTAAAAGATTGTTTTTATCAGTACTTATATTTTGAATAATTTCAATATTCTCTAAGGGTAGGATAAATTCAATTAAATCTGTTTCGTAAATTTCGTTCCAATTATCATAAAAAAAATTTTGGTTGTAAATAAAAATTTGATTTTTTTTTTTAAATATAGGTAAAATAAATAATTCTTTATTTGAGATTTTGGAATAAGAAACACCTTTTTTGTAAAATAAATCATGAATTTTATCTTTATCAAAAGAAATATTAAAATTAATTTTCTTTAACTTATTTTCATTTATAGTTGAGTCTAACACTTGATAATATGTAACTAATTCTCTAATTTCTGAAAATTTTAATTGTGCTAATGTTTTAACGTCATCTTTTAATAAAATTCTGTTTATCAGCTCATCAAAACCTTTTTTTATAGCTTGGTCTGCTAATTTGTTGTTAGTAATTTTCCCCTTTTTTTCTATCTCAATATTATTAACATTAAATATACTGTTATTTGATAAAACATTTCCAGTTTTAAAAAAAAAGACTAAAATAATAAATATTAATTTGTAAATTTTCATAAAATTTTAATACCATTTATAAATGAAAAAAATAAAAAATAGTTATAAAAAAAGTGGTGTCGATATTTCATTGGCAAATAAATTAGTTAAGCATATTTCTAGTGTATCTAAAAAAGATGTCAAAAAAACGAAAAATTCTTTGCATAAAGAGGTAATTGGTGGGTTTGGATCTTTATTTGATATAAGTAAAATTAATATAAAAGATCCCGTTATAGTCTCTTGCACAGATGGAGTTGGAACAAAGATTGATTTAGCTAACAAGTTTAAAAAATTTGATACAATCGGAATTGACTTGGTGGCCATGTGCGTTAACGATTTAATTGTGCAAGGCGCAAAGCCACTTTTTTTTTTAGACTACATTGCTGTTGGTAAACTTAATCTAGGTAAAACAAAAAAAATTTTAAAAGGGATCTTTAAGGGGTGTGAGATTTCTAACTGTAAACTTATAGGTGGAGAAACAGCAGAAATGCCAGGTATATATGCTAAAGAAAAATTTGACCTCGCCGGATTTAGTGTTGGAATTGTTTCTAAAAAAAAAATTTTAAGTAAAAAAAATGTTAAAAAAAATAACGTTATTTTAGCAATTCCTTCAAGTGGAATTCATTCAAATGGTTTTTCACTCGTAAGATCAATTCTAAAAAAAAATAAGATTTCAAAAAAACTAGAAAAAGAAATTATTAAACCAACTAAAATTTATTCTAATGAAGTGTTAAAATTAACAAAAAATAATCTTATAAATGCCTCAGCACACATTACAGGAGGTGGTTTAGTTGAAAATTTATTAAGATCTATACCAGGCAACTTAACTCTAAACATTGATCTTTCGAAAATCAAAGTGACAAAAATATTTAAGTGGCTAAAAAGTAAAAATATTTCAGATCGTGAAATGATACAAACATTTAATTGTGGAGTTGGATTTTGCCTTATTACCTCAAGAAATAAAATCTCAAAAATAAAAAAAATATTTAAAAAACAGTTTGAACCTTACGAAATAGGTTATGTTTCAAGAGATAAAAAAAGATTTAATATATCGAATTCTATAAGATGGTGAAAATAAATACCTGTGTTTTCATTTCAGGGCAAGGATCAAATTTAAGAA
>Ga0315315_10007598_pt1 | contig 10032 bp, 5 predicted proteins | sample M140m3416metaG_FD_203699 | JGI IMG/M metagenome (GOLD analysis project Ga0315315, IMG submission 203699) | Ammonia-oxidizing marine archaeal communities from Monterey Bay, California, United States - M1 40m 3416 | ecosystem: Environmental > Aquatic > Marine > Intertidal zone | place: USA... | reverse complement strand
AATACTGCGAGCAAGTTCGTACTCCACGGGAATTCCATATTCGAAAAACGGCACAACCACTTTTTGCAGTCCACTGCGGAATACAGCGCCCATAATAATCTGTTGGCTGCCACTGGTACCAGACACGGTTAATAATGGAATACCATGGTTTTCTTCTGCAGTAGCGACGGCTTCGTTAAATGGTTCAAGGGTATCGAGGATAGTGAGGCGGATGTCTTCATGACTGCCGAATTCTTTGAGCATTGAAATTAAGTCATAACGCGTTTTGACATACTCCTTGGTAACTTCGCTACTGATAAAAGCTTCAATATAAACTGGGTGTTCAGGGTCAAGGTCGGCAATGAGTTTTCGTGAGTCATCCGACAGGGAACTAACTTTACCACGTGTGGTATCGATGCGTACTAAGTCGCGTTGATCAAATACAATCGTGAGCGATAGCATAGCGATTACTAGAGCCATGGTTCGAACTAAGTAGTGCCACCATAGAGAAGCTCCGTCCTTACCACCGGACCAATGTCGTTTCCCAATTAGAACCATGCACAAGTACAGACCGATGGAAATAATCATGCAAAAATACATCGTGGAAGACAGGCTCAGTATCCCACGTTGGAAATCATCAAATTGTGAATAGATACCCCAGCGAGAAATAACTTGCGCAATTTGCGACGATTGTGCAATGACATCAGCAGATGCTGCGGCAACTAGTGGAATGTTAAGTGCGAGACCGAATACAAAGGCGATGGTTGCGTTACGAGTTAAAAACGAAGCGACCATTCCTAGCGACAGCATGGAAAGCCCAATGAGCCAATAGCCAAAGTAGTTTGTGGTGAGAAGTCCGATGTCGAGATCGACGACATAGGTTGCAGGGGTGCGTGCTAAGGAGGCCAATACGAGGAAGTTCGAGATTTGCGAGAACAGCAAAGAGACTGTGAAAATCAATGCGGCTGCTAAAAACTTGCCAATGACGATGTCGAAATCGTGCGCGGGTAGTGTTAGCAGCAATTCATCTGTTTTTTCACGTCGTTCTTCTGACCAAATACTCATTGTAATGGCCGGAATGTAAATGAGCATAATCAGCGGTAAAAACTGATTGAGTTGATTTAGATTAGCGAGGTTTGCATTGAAAAACTGATGGGGCCAAAATGCGGCAAACGAAGTTAGCAGTACAAATACGCAGAGAAAGACATAGCCCGTAGGATTGCTAAAATAGCCTTTGAAGTTGCGGCGGACGACAGCAATCGCAGCGGTTCGCGTGAAATATAATGGTACGATGATGGCGGCGAGTACCACGACGATTAATAAATCGCGAAAGAGAAGATCAAATAATGCTAAAAATAGATTTGTACCAGTGGTATCCATAGTTCTTATATTCTTGTGATGTTGGTGTAGTTGTCTAGTTGTTTAAATAATTTAATGAATCTTGATTCGGGTCTGTGATTGCATGCCTATTGAAGTAAGCGAGAACAATCTACAAGCATGCTGCAAGGAGTTAAATTCGATCGGCAGCGATTGTTAAACGCCGGAAGGCCTGATCGAGCGTTTCCCCGTCTTCAGCCAAGGAGGACATGGCGCCGTCGTAAACAAGTTCGCCTTCATTAATCATAATGACACGATTCGCCATCGCTTCGACTTCTTGCATAATGTGTGTTGATAATAGAATGGTACGATCTTTTCCAAGACGACTCATCGTATTACGCACCTCTTGGATTTGATTCGGATCTAAGCCAGCGGTAGGCTCATCCATAATTAATACATCGGGTTCATGTAGCAAGGCTTGAGCCATGCCAACACGTTGACGATATCCTTTGGATAGTTTGCCAATAGCTTTGAAAATAACACTACTTAAATCACAAAGGTCGACAACCGCTTCAATTCGGTTATTACGTCGACTTCGTGACATGCCTCGCGCATCCGCAAAAAAGCTCAGCAAGGAATGGGGAGTCATATCCAGATACAAAGGGCCGTTTTCTGGAAGGTATCCAAGTTTGCGAAGTCCTTGGATGCGTTGGCCGGACATATTGTAGCCCGCTATTTTGGCGATACCCTCTGAGGGAGCAAGGAAGCCTGTCAGGAGTTTCATCGTGGTACTTTTACCTGCACCGTTGGGTCCGAGAAAAGCGACCACTTCACCTTGATTGATTTTGAAGTTCACGTTGCGGGAAGCAGCAAATTCACCATAAAACTTCGACAATCCAATGGCTTCAATCATCGCCGTGTTTGGTTCAGCTTCGGTTTTGACTGCATCTGTGTTTTCTGTTGCCGTGGGCTCGACAGATGCGTTTTCGGTTGAGCCAGATTTGGCTGTTTCATCGATTGTTGTTGATTCTGTTGTCATTGGTTAGTCTTGTTGAAAAACAGTGCTACTTAGTTGAAATGTACAGTGAATGAATTTTGCCGTTTATCTTATTAAAACAGGCAACCGCCGAACTCTCAATACGTCTACGGAGAGGAAACGGCTTAGAATTTTCAGCTAGTGTGCTGATTTTAGATGTTTCGAGAAGTTTGAATATGTTGATTCCAGTGGGTATTGTCAGTTTTAGGAAAATCTACTCTTAAATGTACACCACGAGATTCCTTTCTGGTAAGCGCTGATTGTACCATTGTACGTGCGACAGTAAGCATGTTTTGCAGTTCCCAGCCGGTTTTGTCAGGCATTTGCGCTGCTAGCACATAGTTTTCCCATTGCTTTATGGTCACTTGGGCATCTTCCAAATCCGTCGCATTACGTAATACACCAACACTATGCCACATTAGACTTTTTAGCGAATTAGTGATATCGGCAACGTCTAATGATTCGTGATTGATTTCTACTTGGGCATTGTGAATGGGCAGCACTTCGTACTGTTGCGGCATTTGATCTGCATATTGCGAAGCCCCAGCGCCCGCGTGAGCGCCATAGACGAGGCTTTCCAGTAGGCTGTTTGATGCCAAGCGATTAGCTCCGTGGAGCCCACTGCTGGTAACTTCGCCCGCTGCCCACAATCCATCTAAACTGGTTCGCCCTTGTTGATCAACCGTGACGCCACCAATCATATAGTGTGCACCTGGGCGGACGGGAATTCTATCGGTGGTGATATTGATGCCGAATTGTTGACATGATTTAGCAATCCCCGGAAATCGTTTTAAGACAGCCTCTGCATTAAGATGTGATAAGTCGAGATATACACAGGGATGCTGTTTCTTGCTCATTTGACAAACAATAGCATGGGATACAATATCGCGCGGTGCTAGTTCGCCACGGTCGTCATATTCTTGCATAAAGCGGTATCCATCTTGGTCAATCAAATGGGCGCCTTCGCCACGCATGGCTTCAGTAATTAAGCTGCGGCTACTGCCAGCGATATATAAAACAGTTGGGTGGAATTGCATGAACTCCATATCGGACAATTCAGCTCCCGCGCGATACGCCATGGCGTGCCCATCGGCAGTTGCGACTTGAGGGTTGGTGGACTCGCGATAAAGCTGCCCGCAGCCACCAGTGCAAAGAATAGTCTGTTTGGCCCAGACCATTGTCAGTTGATCGCTTTCCCATATTAAAGCGCCATGGCATGCGTTGTTGTGAGTTAGTAAGTCGATAGTAAACGCATTTTCACTTATTTGAATGTTACTCTGTTTTTGCGTCCATTGAATCATTGCGCGGATGATTTCTTTACCGGTGGCATCTCCAAGTGCATGCAGAATGCGGTTATGACTATGTCCACCTTCGCGTCCTAGTAACGGATCGCCATTACTTTGATCGAAGTCAGTTCCCCAACTTATCAATTCAGCGACTCGTTGGGGCGCTTCGCGAATGACCATCTCGACAACATCGCGGTTACATAAGTCGCCACCAGCCGTTAGCGTGTCTCGCACATGATTATCAAAATGGTCGTCAGGGTGCGTGACACTAGCAATTCCTCCTTGAGCATAGTTGCTGTTGGATTGTTGTAGCTTTTCTTTGGTAACCAATATTACCTGGTTTTCAGGTGCGACCGCATTGGCTGCTCGCAGGCCAGCTAATCCACCACCAATAATTAATACATCCGTAAAACGATGCACCAATTTTTTGGGGTCAAATGGAACTAAGTACCGGGTCGGACTGTGGGACATGTTGCTGAAAACTAAAAGGAAAGGTCGCGAGAAAACTACTGAAATTAAGTCCATTCATAACATATTTAAGTTTACATCTTCTGGCTTATCGCAGACACGGTGGACAGGCAAAATTATACTTAATTTCAGTTACGAAAGTTTGCTAGCGGAAGGCGATTCAATTTGCAACCAATGTTTGCCAAAACTGAAGTCGACGAATCTTCAATAACGGTTAAAAGCTACCGTTCTCGGGCGGGTGATACTGATCACTCATAAACGCTGTTAAGAGTTGCTTATCTTTATTGGTCCGACACGTTTGTGCCTTTGCGGAACGAGCGAAATTTCTGGCGAAGATCTGCGGGTAGTCCCGACACTACACCATTATTGCGAACACCGGTTACATTTTCAGATTGCACGTTTGCCGTACGAGGTGTCTGGTTCTTCGAAGATCGTAAACCAAGTGCACGTAACGATTCGTCTAAGGCTTGTTGGCCTTGCGGCGTATTGTCTTTTTTGAGTTTTTCATAACGAGCAATCATTTCTCGCATTTGTTCGGCGGTGATACCTAGGTCATCAAGCAGTTGTTGATCCGGGTCGTGCTGTTTGTCTTTTAAATATTGCAGTGCCAAGTCCGTTACTTTGCGAGTGTATTGTAAATCTGCCAATTCTTGCTTGGTAAGCGTCTTGTCCATTTTTGGTTGTTCAAGTTGATTGTTGGGGTCATTGAGTGGCCCGCCATCAGTTTCACTTTCTTGATCTGTTACGGCTGACCCATCAATTTCAGCGAATCCGTTGGAGGTTTGCTGTCCGGTGTCATTTTGCTGCTGAGCCCCGTCGGTGAATTCTTCTGGCTCATCCGTTGCGCCAAGTGTCTTTGTGGATGTCCCAGATCCTCCTGTGCCGGTGGCTGGATCAGTGGACGGATTGTTTATATCGTTTTCAGACGTAGCTGAATTCTCAGATCCTTCTGTCGGATTGGCGGAATCTGCATCGCCATCCGTTGTTTCTCCTTGTCCTCCTTCCATTGGAATTTGCTGACCACTGGGCGGATTTTTTTCTTGCTCTGTAGGCGGTCGCTGATTATTTGGATCGCCGGCATCACTAGGCGTTTGAGTTTCTTGAGAGTCTCTTTGGATCTGCGTGTTATCCGTATTTGTGCTATCCTCACCCTCGGAGTTCGAAGGTGGTTTATCATTTTGGGGGACGGAATTTTCTCGGATGTGCTTCAATGCACGTTCAAAAATTTCACCGTCATGCAAGTCTTCGTTTTTTGCTCCCTGCGTTTCTTGTTGAGGGTTATCGTTTTGGTTGGACTGATCACCCTGCTTGGCCTGTTCACCTGTTGGTGTACCTGAGGAACTTTCCCCAGTACCAACTTTAGTTTCGTTATTGGTCTCTACATCACCCTGATTTTTTTGTTCGTTCGGATTGCCTTGATCCCCGGTGTTGCCGCTTGTTGGATCGCTCATATTTTCCCCAGCTGGCTCACCTTCGCTCGGCTTAGACTCGCCGCCATCTTCGCCAGATTCAGAAGACGGATTACCGGTTGTCGGATTTGTGCTGGGATTACCCATATCACCTTGCGCTTCGGATTTAGGGCCAGTTTGGTCGCCGTTAGGATTTTCCGGCTTATCGGCTTGTTGGCCGTCACCGCTGCCACTACCCCCATCCTGAGACGCTTCACCCTCGGAACCTTCACCTCCACTTGTACCATCTTGGCCTGTAGTTGATTCTCCTTGGTTGCCATCGCTGTCCTCAGGCATATCAGCGGGCTGTGGATCGTTTTGATTGGGAGGATTCGGTTGGTTAGGATTGTCAGTTTGCTCGCTGTTACCGTTATCACGATTGTTCGTGGTATCAGGGGAATTTCCATTGTTATCAGGTTCTACTATGTGTATCACTAAATGTTCCGACGAACTGACATTGGGTTCTGGTCGCGTTGAAAGCCGGCGGTTGTCAGAAGCATTAGCAAAAAGAATGACTCGACTACCCACCGGAAGTTTTGATGCTTGGGGATTGAAAACCACATTTCTGTGGATAACGTCCTCACTACCCACAGCGTGATGAAACAATGATTTAGTTAATGGTTGCTCGTCGCCTTGCTGAATTACGAAATCAATTTTCTCGAGTCCGTAATCGGGGTCATACGCCTGCAACTGGATCTTTAGGCTTTGGTTCAATGGAAGTTGGATGGGGCCGGCGTCAATTGTATTAGCCGTGGGTGATTCAATGGCAATCTCCGGTGCAATATCAGCTTGTACTTGAATCCCATAGCGGATTGGCTCGGAGGTGGTTTTACCGTCGTCAGTTGAAAAAACGATTTCAAAATGTGAAAACTCCGGAGTTACCTGATCTTCTAGAAGTTTTAAGGTCAGCTGAAATTCACAGGATTTGTTTTGTATTTGAGTTGCGCTGCGTTTTGTTGGTTCAGTTGTATTGGGTTGGAACAGATAAAGAGATGCAGTTTCAATCACTTGGTTAGATTCCGCTTTGATGGTGAGTTCTGTTCCTTCAACCGCGTCAATATTAAATCGGTCTGTCACAACTATTGGAGGCAGTTGCGTATAAGCGGGATAAGTGTATTGGATTGACTGAATTTGAATGTTAGGTGCAGCGATGGCTGTGATTTGAAATGTACTGGACTGAGCTGTTCGCTTAGTCGGTTCGCCAGCGACAATCCAATACTGCATGGATTGTTGAATTCCAGGTTTATTGTCAGCAATCGTTGCAGTAAAGATGGAAGTGCCCGAACGGGGAGTCATCAATATATGTTGTCCGGTCGAGCTGCCGTTGACAGCGCGGTAAAACAATCGAACGGATTCATGATCATCCAGACCGTTTACTTCCGCGGTGATTTGTACTGCATCACCATAGTAGGCTTCTATATCTCCGGGGAAAATATTGTTGATGGTTATCTCAGACGGTCGAGCAACCGTATCCCATGGAATCACAATGCGATGGATTGTTTGTAATGATGGCTGTGGCATCCAAGCGAAATAAATTGCGATCAGTACTAAAGCAGCCAGTCCCGAGTAGCCCCATTGCGAGAGAGAGCGATTGTCGATGCCATCCTGAATCCGGTCCGTGGTCAGATCTAGGTTGGCTTGCGCCGCCATTGCTTGTTGAATCGAGGGGTGGATATGGGGGGAAGGTGTTCGTAGTTGCCAAAAATTACTAATGCTGTTCTTGATTTCCGGAGAGTCTAATTCGATTTGTTGTGCAGCAAATAAAGGGTTGAATCTACGGCGGATCAGTTGCACGGTCTGTTTGGTAAATATGATTGGAACGCCGATCACAAGTGCCAAGAAAAATATCCAGCGGCCCAGTGATCCGAGCGACGCGGAAGTATGAATTAGATAGGCCCAATGGTCGATAACAAATGCTAACAGCAGTAGTCCGGTAGCACCGAGAGCCAAACGGCTCGCGGCGATGCCAACTTCGGTTAATTTTAACCGTCGACAATTTGCAGACAAGACATCGGCGATTTGTACCGTGTCAGCTGCGGTGTCGGTGCTAGCATTTGTTGGGATAGAACCAGTGGCCATTAGATCATTCAAAGTTGGGTTGGATGAAAAAGTACTTCAGTTACTATTATATGCGCATATAAGTAGTATCGGCGTTTACAGTATAGGTTTCTAAGTAATTTTGCTCGTGAATGACCGCTCAGATATGTGAAAAACAGGTTTTAATTCACATTTTCATACGTTTGAATTTCCATTCAGGGATTTTTTTGATGATGGACATAATGCACCGCCAAAACCAGCGGGTGTAAATTACGTTTTTGCGTTTGGCAATAGCACGGCAGATATCTTGAGCGACTTGATCCGGAGAAGCCACTAACGGTGAATTTTCATTTAATATCTGGGCCGTCATTGGGGTATAAACAAACCCAGGTTTTACCGTTAAAACATGAATATCATCGTGGTATAGGCGATTACGTAGCCCTTGCAAATAAATACTCAACCCACCTTTGGCTGCGCCATAGATGTAATTGCTTTGTCGTCCTCGATCACCCGCAACGGATGAAAGCACAGTGAGGAATCCACCGTGACCTTCAGCTATTAATTTTGCTGCAATTTTTTCCAGTACCGATACTGCTGAGGTAAAGTTAACATCAAGTGCCTGTTGGGCAATGGACCAATCGGCTTCTGCGGCTTTCTGATCAGGAAGCGAACCATGGCAAATGATAGCGCCTTGTATATTGCCCTCAGCCTGAGACCAGCAAGTTTCGATGAACTTCTGATGATTTTCAAAGTCTAAAGCTTCGAAATTCACGGTCTTCACGTAAGTATTGTGTCGGATTTTGAGATCGTTGGCAATATCTTGCAATTCACGGTCATTGCGTGCAGCTAACACTAATGGTGTTCCTTGATTCGCGAATCGCTGGGCAACTGCTTGGGCAATTCCTGATGTCGCTCCAATTATTAATACAGTCGCTTCAGATAATTTAGTTGTTGACATGGATGTCACTCATCTGTTGGAATCGTGGTGATAATTGTGTCTAGAGCCGAAGTAAATTCGCTCGTTCCGCAGGTAGGGGTAACCGCAATACTCAAAGCCCAAAGTTCAGCGACTCCTAAATGGTCCACCTGAATTTTTACGAGATCTTTGTGCGTGCAAACAAATACGGTTGTTTGATGAATTTCCGCTAATTTTACTAATCGCTGGATGTCTGTACGTTGGTAATCATAGTGATCTGCGAAACTTTCAAAATGGACTATATCCAGCCCTTGTTGTACTAACATGTCGTGAAATACTTGGGAATTTCCAATTCCACAAAATGCGATGATGCGTTTCCCGACGATATGCTCTAGTCCCTGTTGTGTGCCGCTGTTGTTTTCAATACCTGTAATTACATGTGAAAACGAAACTACCTCTGCCTTCGCATTAAAGCGTTGGATGTGTTTTTTCAGATTGTGGTATTGTTCTGCACTTATTTGATCAACTCGCGTTATGCCAATCAAATTTGCACGTTTTAGATTGCGTAGCGGTTCACGAAGCAAGCCACGCGGCAGTAGGTGCCCATAGCCAAAAGGGCAGGTGGCATCAATTAACACAATATCTAAGTCTCGTTTGATCCGTCGGTGTTGAAACGCGTCATCGAGTAGAATTATCTGGGCTTCGAACTCAGCGATGGCCATCCGTGCAGCCGCGATTCGGTCTGGATTTTGTACGTGTGGCACGTCCGGAAGTTTTCGTTCTAGTTCCAACGCTTCGTCATTGGGTTGGCCGTCGCTAGAGCCGTATCCGCGACTTACGAGAGTCACACGAATCTGCTGTTGTCGCAAATATTGTGCGATGAACATTACCACAGGTGTTTTGCCCGTGCCACCTGTGGTAATGTTTCCAACGCTAATGACAGGAATTGATATCTCTGTGGACGCAGAGCTTTGTTTATCGAACCACTGATTTCGACAATAAACAGCGATGCCGTAGGGAATCGTTAGTAGATGTAGACCCACGCGAGCAAGCATTGCTATAGGTGATCGAGATCGACTACTGATGATGTCAAAATATTTCACAAATCGTTAATTCTTGTTGGGACGACTTGACATTGAACCGTGGCGTTACAATTGAGCCCCGACCGTCCAAGGTACAAATTCATCTTCACCCACGCCATGGATTTCACTACGTGTTTTTTTTCCGCTAGCAACGGCCAATATCTCATCAAAGATATCACTGCCAACTTCTTCTAATGTGCGGCCCGTTAAAATCGTGCCCGCATCGAGATCCATATCGTCTTTCATCCGTTCAAACATTGGCGTGTTGGTCGACATCTTAATGGAGGGCGTTGGTTTACAGCCGAAGCAACTGCCGCGACCGGTTGTGAAGACAATAACATTTGCCCCACCAGCAACCATTCCTGTAACACTCACAGGGTCAAACCCAGGCGTGTCCATAATGACGAAGCCCTTTTGCGTAATCGGTTGAGCATATTCGTAAACAGCTTCGAGAACCGTTGAA
>Ga0315315_10007596_pt1 | contig 10033 bp, 12 predicted proteins | sample M140m3416metaG_FD_203699 | JGI IMG/M metagenome (GOLD analysis project Ga0315315, IMG submission 203699) | Ammonia-oxidizing marine archaeal communities from Monterey Bay, California, United States - M1 40m 3416 | ecosystem: Environmental > Aquatic > Marine > Intertidal zone | place: USA... | reverse complement strand
CTAAAGCTGCACAAACGCCTTTTATTGCACCAAAGGTTTGGCCAAAATTAAACATACTAGTAACACCTTGGCCAGGCATAGCATTAACCTGCTCAACAATAACGGATACATCCTCATTTACATTAATGTTCTCTTTAATTAAATTAACAAGATGCGCGCTATTCAGCTGTCTTTTATTTTTTTTACCCTCGGACATAACTGGCATATCAAATAAATTTAAAACTTTATTGTTTTCCAATATTGCTATCGCTCCACTCAAACCTGGGTCTATTCCAATAATTTTCATAGTTGTAAATTTTTTAAATTGACGTTAGTGAAAATTTTTTGAACATCATCTAACTCCTCTAATGCCGTTAAAACTTCAATAATTTGCGTGCTTTGATCTTTATTTAGGTCTATAAAATTTAAAGGTCTCCATTCTATTGATGAATAATCAAAAATTTCAATTTTTTTTTCTAATTCGGTTTTTATTTTATAAAAATCTTCTTTTTCCGTTATTATCTCAAAAATATCATTTAAGCTAATACAGTCTTTTGCTCCAGCGTTTATTGCAATTTCAAATATTTCATCTTCTTTAATTTTTTTTTTATTTATATGTATAATACCGCAATTTAAGAACATGTGAGCTGTTGAGCCAGTCTCTCCTAATCTACCCCCATTTTTTTGCAATACGGTTCTGATGCTCGATGCAGATCTATTTTTGTTATCTGTCAAAGTTTCAATAATCAAGGCAACATTCGATGGTCCAAAGCCTTCATATCTAAGGCTTTCATAATTTTTATCACCGCTCATCTCTGATTTACTAATTGCTCTTGAAATATTATCTTTTGGCATATTTGCTTCCTTTGCTGCTTGAATAGCTGTTCTCAGACGGGGATTCATATCCGGATCTTTATCTCCTAATTTTGCTGCAACTGTAATTTCTCTAGAAAGCTTAGAAAATATTTTTGACCTCTCTTTATCTGCCCTTCCTTTTTTATGTTTTATTCCAGCCCAATGTGAGTGTCCTGCCATGATTATTTAATTAAATTGCCGCCGTCGATTATACGAGTAACATTTTTTGCCAAACCCGTCTCAGTGTTTGTTTCAACTATTATGCCAGATAATGTTCCTTCTCCTTCTGAGGGAAAGTGTTTTATAGCCGTTTTATCTTTGAAAAATTTTTTTATTGAATTTTCTTTGTTCATTCCAATTACAGAATTGTAATCACCACACATACCAAGATCTGTTTGGTAAGCCGTGCCATTATCTAGTATCCTTGTGTCTGCTGTGGGAACATGCGTATGAGTTCCAACAACACACGTTACTTGTCCATCAAAGAAATGTCCTGCAGCCATTTTTTCGCTAGTAATTTCGCCATGAAAATCTACAACAATAAAATCTACATTTTTTTTTAAAATCATTTTATTACTTAATTTTTTTGCTTCTTGAAATACATCCTCTGTTTTTCTCATAAAAACATTTCCCATAAGATTTATAACACCAACTTTATATTTTTTATCTTTTGTAAGATATATTTCATGCCCTTTTCCAGGAGAGCCCTCTGCAAGATTTGCTGGTCTTAACAATCTATTCTCTGCATCAATATAGTTTGTAGTCTCTTCTTTATCCCAAATATGATTGCCTGAAGTAATTACATCAACACCGTTTACAAAAAATTCTTCAGCTATATCTTTTGTTATACCTCTTCCGTCATCAGCTGCATTTTCACCATTTACAATAACAAAATCAGCTTTATATTTTTTAATTAAATTAGGAAGTTTTTTATTTATGGCATTTCTACCTGGGAAACCCATTACATCACCTAAAATTAAAATTTTCATTAATAAATACCTTTTTCTGTTAAAATATAATTTAGCTTAACATCATTTTTATCTTTGGGTAGCTTATGATATTTTTGAAATGAAAAAGCAACACCAACGGTAATAATATTTTCAAATTTTTTTAAAAACTTATCCAAGTATCGATCGTAAAACCCTTTTCCATAACCTAATCTATACTTATACTTATCAAAAGCTAAGACTGGAACTAACATTAAGTTTGGAATTTTTACTTTAGTTTTTTCAGGTTCTAACATTCCAAATTTATTTACAAATAAACATTGATTTTTTTTCCATGGATAAAAATGCATATTATTATTTTTTTCTATAACTGGAATTAAAATATCTTGGTTTTCAATAAAATTATAATCTAAAAATTTTAAAGAGTTTAATTCAAAATTTGAGGGATAATATAAAGCTAGTCTTAAATCCTTTTTTTTAAAATTTGATTTAATAAATTTTATTAATGGAAAAAAAAATTCTTTTTTTATTTCATAATAATTTTTTTTTCTTAAATAATAATACTTTTTTCTAAGTATTTTTTTTTGGCTCATCTACTGTATTTTAGACAGCGACTCTGTTTTTGAAATTATTTTTTCTAATGATTGAGTTGTTTTATCAAGCATAGATTCATATAAGGAATTATTTTCTTCAATAGTCTTTTTAAAACTATCAAGTTCGTCATTTAATTTTTTGATTTCAACATCTTTTTTATCTTTATATCGAATTGCTAAGGATTTAATTTCTTTAAATTTAATAGATATTTCATCCAATTTATTTTTTTGATTTGTAACTTTTTGCTTCAAATCAAAATACTCATCTATTAATTGTATAGTTGTGATTAGTAATAGTTTATTCTCTCCTATGTTTCCTAACTTATCTTTTAATTCAGAATATTTTTTATCTAAAAACTTAGTAAGTTTTTTGAGTGACTCTTCTTGACCGTCGTCACATGACAGTAGATAATCTTTATTATTAAATTTAATATTTACATTTGCCATTTGTCTATCTCGCTAACCAAACTTTCTGTTTCCTGGCTTAATTCTTCTATATCTTGATTAAATCTATCCTCTAGTTCTGATTTTTTATTAACCTCTAGCTGGAGTTTTTTAATTTTTTCTTTTAGATACTTGTGTTCTCTCATTAACTCATGATTTTGTTTTTCAATTTCCTTTTTTTTATTTGAAAGTTCATTTTTTTCAGTTTTAATTTTTTCAAGTTCGTAATTTGGCTGTGAATAACTTAAAGATATTGAATTTAACTTATCAATAAGCTGGTTTAAATTTTGCTCTTTCTTTTCAAAATTACTCATAAAGTTTTATAGCATATTATTGATATAGTGAGTTTAAGTCTATATACGTAATTAAAAGTGAGTGTAAAATTTAATCAATTATCAAACGCAATTAGATTTTTATCAATTGACGCTGTGCAAAAAGCAAACTCTGGTCATCCTGGCATGCCTATGGGGATGGCAGATGTTGCGACTATTTTATTTAAATACCACCTGAGGTTTAATCCAAAAAATCCTGATTGGATTAATAGAGATCGATTTATTTTATCTGCTGGTCATGGCTCAATGTTATTATATTCTCTTCTTTACCTTACTGGCTACAAAAGTGTTTCTATTGAGGATATAAAAAATTTCAGACAACTAAACTCTATTTGCGCTGGTCACCCAGAATATAAAAAAAGTACTGGAATTGAAACTACTACTGGTCCTTTAGGACAGGGATTGGGTAATGCAGTTGGAATGGCGATATCAGAAGAAATATTTAAAAAAAAATTTAGCTCAACTCTCATTAATAATAAGACATATGTGATTGCTAGCGACGGAGATTTGATGGAAGGTATTAGCCATGAAGTAATGAGTTTGGCAGGGCATCTTAAATTAAAAAATTTAGTAGTTTTTTTTGATAATAATAAAATTTCAATCGATGGATCTACGTCCCTTAGCGTATCAGATAATTATAAAAAAAGATTTGAATCTTACGGCTGGAATTTTTTACATATCGATGGTCATAATGAAAAACAAATTTCAAAAGCAATTATTAAAGCTTCAAAATCTAATAAACCAACCTTAATTTCTTGTAAAACTATCATAGGATTTGGCTCTCCCAATAAGTCAGGCAAATCGTCTTCACATGGATCTCCGCTTGGAGATGATGAAATTGCTTTAGTTCGAAAAAAATTAAAATGGAATCACAAACCTTTTGAAATACCTCAAGATATTTTAGATGAGTGGAGGAAGATTGGAGAAAAAGGAGCATTGCTCGAAGATAAATGGAAAGATTTATTAAATAAAAAAAGTCCTAAAATTAAAAATGAACTTGAAAAAACTTATATAAATTCTGACCTTGGGGATTTAGAAAGTTTAATTAAAAAAGAAAAAGAAAAATATTTTGATACAAAACCAAGTTTGGCTACTAGACAATGTTCTATGGCAACAATTGAGAAAATATCATCTTTATTACCTCAACTTATTGGTGGTTCTGCAGATTTAAGTGGTTCCAACAATACTAAAACTAATAACTCAAAAGTAATTAATTCAAAAAATTTTAATGGAAATTATATTCATTATGGAGTTAGAGAGCATGGAATGGCAGCTGTTATGAATGGCCTAGCACTTTACGGAGGACTGATACCTTACGGTGGTACTTTTTTGATTTTTTCAGATTATTGTAAACCATCAATTCGATTATCAGCTTTAATGGGTCTAAAAGTAATTTATATTTTTTCACATGACTCTATCGGCCTTGGAGAGGATGGTCCTACTCATCAACCTGTTGAACAGCTTACTGGACTAAGAGCTATTCCAAATTTAAATGTTTTTAGACCTGCTGATATTAATGAAACTTTGGAATGTTGGGAGATAGCACTAAAAAATAATAAAACACCAAGTGTAATTGCATTATCGAGACAAAAGGTTCCTTATATAAACACTAAAAATTCAAATGAAAATAAATGCGAAAAAGGGGCATACACAATAAATATAACTTCTCACGACAGCAAAGTTACTTTAATAGCTTCAGGAACTGAGGTTGAATTAGCATTAAAGGTGCAAGAAAAATTAAAGCAAAATAATATACATTCTAAAGTTGTTTCAATGCCTTGCATGGAACTTTTTAATAAGCAATCTAAAGAGTATCAAGAGGATATAATAGAGGAAAATACTCTTGTTGTTACTTTAGAAGCGGGAAGTGCTATGTCTTGGCAAAAATATTCAAGAGATAAAGGTATAAATTTAGGAATAAATCAATTTGGTGAGAGCGCCCCTTATAAGGAAGTCTACAATCACCTCGGGCTCACAGAAGAAAATATAACAAATCTCATCCAAAAAAAATTAAGAAATTAATCAATTAAATGGATAAGATAAATTTTTTCCCAGATAATTTAGAAATTCAAGATAAAAAAATAATTCTTAGACTTGACTTAAATGTTCCCATAAAAAATAGGACAATTGAGGACGAAACTCGAGTAACTTTATGTTTACCATTTATAAAAAAATTAATTGAAAAAAAAGCTAAAGTAATAATCTTAAGTCATTTAGGTAGACCTAAGGGAGTAAGAGATCCTGAATTGTCTTTAATGCCAATTTATAAATATTTAAAAAAATCTTTACAAACTAATGTATATTTTTTTATGGGAAATTTTAATGATGACGTTAAAGATAAATTCTCTCACTTAAAGGAGGGTGAAATAATATTAGTTGAAAATATTAGGTACTTCAAAGAGGAAATTAATAACGACGATAGTTTTTCAAAAAAATTGGCTTCTTTGGGTGATATTTATATCAATGACGCTTTTTCTTGTTCTCATAGAAAGCAAGCATCAATCCATAAAATTACAAAATTTATTAAAAAAAGTTTTGCAGGTCCGTTATTAAAAAAAGAAATCGAGGCAATAAATCTAGTCATTTCAAATAAAAAAGAACCAGTTACATGTATCATTGGAGGATCAAAAATTTCTACAAAAATTAAGGTTATTTCAAGTCTAATTGAAAAGGTAAATAATTTAATAATTGTAGGAGCTATGGCTAATAATTTTTTTACTTATAAAAATATTAAAATTGGAAAATCCCTTTTTGAGGAGAATACAAAATCAATTATTGAAGAAATTTATGAAAAAGCAAAAGAAAATAGATGTGAAATGTTATTGCCAGAAGATTGTGTTGTCGGAACAAGCTTTGATGGAACTGGAAATAGCAAATATCTAGGCTCAATCGATGATGATGAAATTATTTTAGATATAGGACCCAAAACATTGGAAAAAATAAAAAAAAAGATTGATGAGTCTAAAACAGTATTATGGAATGGGCCGGCTGGATATTTTGAAAATAAAAATTTTTCTAAAGGAACTTTATCAATAGCAGAGATAATTTCTGAGAACACTAAAAAAAAATCGTTAACTTCAGTTCTTGGAGGAGGAGATACTCTTGCGGCAATCAATAAAAGTAAAAATAAACTTTCTTTTACGCACTTATCAACAGCGGGCGGAGCTTTTTTAGAATACCTTGAAGGAAAAGACTTGCCTGGTCTTAGTGTTTTAAAATAAATATTCGTTATGACTTTAAATGAAATAGCAAAAAAAATGTGTGCTAAGGGTAAAGGTATTTTAGCCGCCGACGAAAGCACTGGAACTATAGCAAAACGATTTAAGAGTATAAATGTAGAAAATATTGAAAAAAATAGATTAAGTTTTAGACAAACTTTGTTCAATGCTAGTGCTATGAAAGATTACATAGGTGGAGTAATTTTATTTGATGAAACTTTAAGGCAAAAAACTACGTTAGGTCCAACCATTCCTGAATTGATACTTAAGAATGGTGCAATTCCAGGAATTAAAGTTGACAAAGGAGCCAAACCTTTAGCTGGGTCAGTTGAAGAGACTGTTACAGAAGGGTTGGATGGTTTAAGAGACAGACTTAAAGAGTATTATAAATTAGGCGCTAGATTTACTAAATGGAGAGCAGTGTATAAAATTTCAGATAGATATCCATCATTACAATCAATAAAATCAAATGCACATGCCTTAGCAAGATATGCTGCCTTAGTGCAGGAGGCTAAAATGGTACCGATAGTAGAACCCGAAGTTTTAATGGATGGCCCTCATAATATTGATAAATGTTACCAAGTTACAACGGATGTTTTAAATGAATGTTATAATGAATTGGAAATTCATAATGTCGATTTAAAAGGAACTATTTTAAAACCTAACATGGTAATTCCAGGCTCCGAGTGTAAAGATAAATCTAGCTCTGAGGAAATTGCAAAAAAAACTTTAGACTGTCTTAAAAAAAATGTTCCGAGTGAAGTGCCTGGTATAGCTTTCTTGTCGGGAGGTCAATCTGAGATCGAGTCTAGCAAAAACTTAAATGAAATAAACAAAATCAATGATAGTAATTTTTTGATTACTTTTTCTTATGGTAGGGGTCTTCAAGCAAGCGCTTTAAAAGAATTTGGAAAAAATCAGGAAAAAATAGAAAATATTCAAAAGGCTTTTAATCATAGGGCCAAAATGAATGGCTTATCTTCAAAAGGTGAATGGTCTGAAGATTTAGAAAAAGACGCAGCGGCATAATTGAATTGAAGAAGTTAGTATATTTAATTTCACCAAATAAAATTGATAAAAACTTCTACTTAACGCTAGATAAAGTTTTAACCTTTGATAATGTAAAATTTTTTCAATTACGATTAAAAAATGTAAATACAAATTCTCTATTAAATATTGCTAGTAAGATTAAGAAAATTACCAAAAAACATAAAGTTAAGTTTATTATCAATGATAACTGCTTCTTAGCTTCAAAAATTAATGCCGATGGCTGTCATATGGGTCAACTTGATGGACCCATCATTAAAGCTAGAAAAAAACTAAAAAGTAAAATATTAGGAATTACTTGTCATAACTCCAAAATACTTGCAAAAAATGCAGTTAAAAATAAAGCAGATTATGTTGCGTTTGGATCGTTCTTCAGATCGAGACTTAAGCCAAATGCTAAAAAAGCAAATTTAAACATTCTTAGATGGGCAAAAAAAGAAATCAGAAAGCCGATAGTTGTTATTGGTGGAATTAATAATTTGAATTATAGAAGATTAATAAAAGCAGGAGCAAATTATATTGCAATTTCGAGTTTTATTTGGGATAACCCAAAATTAAAACCTGAATATGCAATAAGAAAATTCAAATGAAAATTACAGCAAATGAAATAAAGCCTGGGATGATTATAGAACATAAAAATGATTATTGGAATGTTCTTAAAACTCAACATGTAAAACCTGGAAAAGGTGGTGCATTTAATCAGGTTGAATTAAAGAGCGTTGTTAAAGGAACAAAGTTAAACGAAAGATTTAGATCTAGCGAGTCAGTTGAAAAAGCTGAGGTTGATGAAAAAAAATTTAATTTTTTATATATCGATGGAAACAATTGTCATTTTATGGATAACACAACTTTTGAACAAGTTGAGATCAATAAATCTATTACAGGTGAACAATACAAACTGCTAAAAGAAAATTTAGAAGTAACTATTTCATTTATGGAAGAAAAACCAATTTCAATTGAATTACCAAATAATATTGAATGTAAAATTGAAACAACTGATGCTGCAATAAAAAATCAAACGGCTTCTTCATCCTATAAACCAGCTTTGCTGGACTGTGGTATTAAAATTAATGTTCCGCCATTTATTGAAAGCGGAGAAAAAATTATTATAGATACTCGAACATTAGAATATGTAAAAAGAGTAAATTAATGAGATTAAATTCTCCACAAATTAATTTAATTACAAAAGCTTGTATGAAAGCTTCAAGATCCTTAATAAGAGATTTTGGAGAAATAGAAAATTTACAAGTTTCAACAAAAGGTCCTGGTGACTTTGTTACGTCAGCAGATAAGAGAACTGAAAAAATATTGATTAATGAGTTGCAAAAAGCTCATCCAGAATATGGAATAGTTACTGAAGAGTTTGGGATAATAAATAAATCTAATATAAAAAATAGGTGGATAATAGATCCAATTGACGGAACAATGAATTTTTTAAATGGTGTTCCACAGTTTGCAATATCTATTGGATATGAAGAAAATGGAGAGATTGTATGCGGGGTAATTTTTAATCCCATAATGAATGAAATGTTTTGTGCGGAAAAAGGTAACGGGGCATATTTAAATAACTCAAGGATAAGGGTTTCAAATAAAAAAAAAATTAAAGATGCTCTACTTGTAACTGGAGGACCAAAGGGTGCAAGTAAAATTAAAGATAAAATTTTTTCTGAATATATTAATGTTTCAAATAATGTTTCAAATGTAAGAAAATTTGGAAGTGCTGCTTTAGACATGGCATACGTAGCATGTGGAAGATTTGATGGATATTGGCAAAGAGAACTTAATTACTGGGATATAGCTGCGGGAATTATTATTTTAAAAGAAGCAGGTGGGTTTGTTGATTTTTTTGATCAAGATCTTAGCTCTCCTTTAAAAAAGAATATTTTAGCTACTAATTCCAATATTCACGATGAATTAAAAGATCTTATTTACAAAAAAGATATTGAGTAAAAACTATTAATAATATAATACTTCGTTCATGAAAAAAAACATACACCCAAATTACCACAAAATTAAAGTTGTAATGACTGACGGCACAGAATTTGAAACAAGGTCAACATGGGGTAAGGAAAATGACGTATTAAAATTAGATATAGATCCAAAGTCTCACTATGCTTGGACGGGAGGGTCTCAAAAAATTTTAGATAAGGGTAGAGTAAGTAAATATAATAAAAAATTCAGCAACCTTAGATCAAAAAAATAGTTTATGAGCGAAACTCCATTTATGCCAAAAGCAACTGCTGTTTGGCTTGTTGAAAATACAACACTAACTTTTAAACAAATTGCAGAATTTTGTAATTTACATGAATTAGAAATAAAGGGTATTGCTGACGGAGACGTTGCTAAAGGAATAAAGGCTTATAACCCAATTCTAGCAGGTCAGCTATCAAGAGAAGAAATAGAAACGTGTTCAAAAAAACCTGAAAAAAAATTAAAATTATTAAAAAAGATAGAAGAAGTTGAAGTTAAAGAAAGAAAAAGACCTAAATATACACCGTTATCAAAAAGGCAAGATAGACCTGATGCGATACTGTGGCTATGTAAAAATGCTACAGAGTTAACTGACGGTCAAATATCTAAGCTTGTGGGAAGCACAAAAGGAACTGTCTCTTTAATTA
>Ga0315315_10007595_pt1 | contig 10033 bp, 9 predicted proteins | sample M140m3416metaG_FD_203699 | JGI IMG/M metagenome (GOLD analysis project Ga0315315, IMG submission 203699) | Ammonia-oxidizing marine archaeal communities from Monterey Bay, California, United States - M1 40m 3416 | ecosystem: Environmental > Aquatic > Marine > Intertidal zone | place: USA... | reverse complement strand
TATTATTAATCACATTTAAATTATCAGTACTATATACATAACTCAATGGATTTTCTAACCCAAATCCAGTACCACCGGCAGAAACTGTATAAAATCCATTTTCGTCAAAAATCTCCTGAAATGGAGGGGTCTGCAATGCTGAAGATATAGCACCTCCATATCTAGCGCCCATATCATCAGGAATTGATTTAACATTAGATCTAGTGTAAGTAAAATGTGTACCAAAAGTAAGCCAATCATTAACTTCTTGATCTAAATTAATTGCTAATGAATATCTTTTATTCTCAGAAGTACGAACAATTCCTTCTTGATCTAAATACCCTAGACCAACATAAAAAGAACCACTCTCTGAACCTCCAGAAACTGATGCATTAACTCCAGTTTGAACTGCAGTTTGATATAATAAGTCTTGCCAATCATTATTAACACCTCCTGAATAAGATATCGATGTGTCATTTAGTTCATTAAGATATTCATCTAATTGACTTGCGCTTAAAAGTGGGATCTTATTAATTAGTTGTGAAGAACCTGTATATGCGTTAACATTTGCCTTAAATGTTCCTGCTTTTCCTTTTTTAGTAGTTATCAAAACAACTCCATTACTTGCTCCAGCAGCGCCATATATACCTGCTGCAGATGCATCTTTTAAAACTGTTATATCTTCAATATTATTTGGGTCTATAGCAGCAGTAGAATAAGAAACAACACCATCTATAACGTAAAGGGGTTGAGTATTTCCGGATAACGATGATATACCACGAACAAATATTTGAGGAGAGGCGCCAGGCTTTCCAGTATTTTGAACTACTCTTACTCCAGCTGATCTAGCTTGTAACAATTGTCCTACATCTACATTAGCCTTTTCAGAAACTCCTTCTAGATCCAATACAGAAATTGATGAGGTAATATCCCTTTTGTTTTGTGATCCATAACCTGTTAAAACTATTTCGTCTAAACCAGCAATATCATCCATTAACATAATATTTATGCTTGAGTCACCACTAGCCACAACATTTTGTCCTACAAAACCTATAAAAGTGACTTCCAAGGTTGGGTTTTCTTCATCAACAGTTAATGAAAAATTTCCATCAAAATCAGTAGTTGTTCCGTTATCTGTTCCAGACTCAATCACAGATGCACCAGGAAGTGGATTACCTTTACTATCAGTAACAGTTCCTTTTACTATGATTTGAATTACATCATCCTGTTTTATTTTTAGAACATTTAATTCTGTTTTAGTTTGAATATTGTTAATTGCAACTTGATTTTCTGTAGATTTTTTAAGTAAAACTACATTCTCCTTTAAATCGTAACTTAATCTATTTTCAAAAATCAACTTAATGACTTCATTAAGTTTAGCTTTATTAACAGATAGACTGATGACTTTTTGGAAGTCATATATTTCGCTTCCAAATATAAATCTCAAATCAGTTTCTGATTCAATTTCATCTAATACTTTTATAATTGGTTGATTTTTTATATCTAAGCTTATTTCGACTTGAGAGTACGAATTTGCGAAAGAAGAAAAAATCATAATTATACTAAGTAAAGCAGATATTTTCATGTTTAGTAATAAACGTTTTTTGTTTTCTACCCCAAGAATGGGTATAGTACTTTGTAAATTCATATATTTAATTGTTAGTTAGTAATTATTGACTGATTGCTATTTAATTCCGCGGGTTTTTGTTGCATCAAAACAAAGACCCGTTTTTTGTTAATTTTAATTAATTATTATTTTATTATTCATTATCTGGTAGTCTACGTTATAGATTTTTACTAGATATTCTAACACGTCTTCAATTGTTTCCTTTTCAGTTAAAAAAGTCGCATTAATAAACATTTTATTTAATTCATTGTTGTTGTTAATAATAATAACATCATAAATCCTTTCTAATTTTGTAATCATGTTATTAATGTTTTCATTTCGAAATATTACCCTCCCATCAATCCAGGAAGTATATAAAACAGTTTGAACTTTAGAAAGTTCAATTTTCCCTTGAGAATAGTTTACTTTAGCTTTTTCGCCAGGCTTAATAATAATAATTTCACTTTCATCCACCGTATTTTTAACCCCTAAACTGCCTTCTGTTAAAATAATCTCTGAGAAATTATCCTCTTCATAGTTTTTAAAATTGAATTTTGTACCATAGACTTCTGCCAAGGAACCTGTTGAATTTACTATGAATGTGTTTGAGCTATCAGTGGATACTTCAAAAAAAGCCTCCCCAGAAACACGGACCTCTCTGTCCATACCCTCAATAAAGCTAACAGGGAATGTAAGTTTAGTGCCAGAATTTAGATGAACCTTTGTTCCATCAGAAAGCACCAGTTTAAATCTTTTCCCATAGGGGACCTTAACTGTATTTTCAATTATTGATTCTAAAGCAGCATCTTTTTTATAAACAAGGGCATTGGAATTGGAATTCACTAATCCCTCCAGTTTTTCTAATTTAATATTTTCAGAATCTAAAACAACTTTCTCACCAGCTGAAGTAGTTAGAACAACATTTTTAGATTCAATTAGAATTCTTTCATAGTTCATGAAATAGACTACTCCAATTATTCCAACAAATACTGCTGCAACCTTCATAAGATTTTTTGTAAATAATTTAAGAGCAGCTTCTTTTTTTGATTTTTTAATTCTTGATTCTAGCTCATTAATTAATGATGTTTTATCTGATTGATTCATTGACAGATTTGATAAAAAATTAATTTGAACATATTCATCGAATAATTTATAATTCTTATCCTTTAATATGAAGTTCAAAAGCATTTCAAGTTCTTCTTCAGAAATGTTATTCCTAAAAAATTTTGAAATTATGTTTTCTATGTTTTTCCCCATAATTAATTCTATTACGACACCAAAAAAAAGAACCCTCTTGAATTTGATTAAAATTGATATATTTTTTATTACAAGAGTATTTTTATTTTAAATAATAGAGAAGTATTTCACTTTTTTCAGATCTATTGAATAAATCCATTTTTTATAGAATTAATTTTTTTTCAATACATTTAAATTTGTAAAAGAGTTAATTTGGGATTTGATAATAGAATTTTAATAGAAAAACTAAAGGATAACGATGCCTCAGCTTGGCGACAAATTGTTGATTTATTCAGTGATCAATTGTTTGCTTATGCCTTAAGCTTATGTTCAGATCCCGATTTAGCTTCAGATATAGTCCAACATGTTTTTATAACTGTTTTTGAAACTAGACATAACTTAAACCCTGATTATTCTTTAAAATCTTATTTGTATAGATCAACATACAATAAGTTCGTTGATGATTTTCGTAAAAAAAAGTCTATGTCAGCACTTCATGAGCAATACTATTTTATGCTTAATCAATACATATCGAACACTAGTGATGAAAACTTATCAAAAAGGTTGAAAAGAATGAATCTTATGATTGATAAACTTCCAACTAAAACAAAAACAATATTTAACCTTAGTAAACAAAGTGGCCTATCTAATATTGAAATTTCAGAATCTTTAAATATTTCAATTAAAACTGTTGAAGGTCATATAACAAAAGCATTTAAGATGCTTCGTGAGGGTGTTAAAAATTTAAAATTATAGTTCCCCAGTTAAAAAACTATAATTTCAAAAATGATAAAATAATTTTTTCCATCACTTTATAACCTGCTTTATTTGGATGGACTAAATCATTTTCAGCAGTGTATTCAGGAACTTTTAGTCCACCTTTAGAATCAGACATTGAGGAGTAATAATCAACATATGTTGCATCACTTTTGCTACAATAATCTTTTAAAATAGAATTAAGGTTAATTATTTTTTGGGCTGGTTCTAATCCTGGAGACCAAAGAAAATCAATTGCAGGCAGTGTTGAACATACAAATACAGAAATATTATTTGCAATAGCAATTTCAGCCATTGAAAATATATTTTCTGCAATATTTTTAATAGTAATGGGACCAGTATTTCCAGCAATATCATTTGTTCCAGCCATTATAACAACACTTTTTGGTTTTAAATTAACTACATCAGACATAAATCTAATCAGCATTTGTGGGGAAGTTTGACCTCCAATACCTCTATTAATAAAAGGATTGTCTATAAAGAAATCTTTGCTGTAAAGACTCCAATTCTCCGTAATTGAATTACCGATGAACACAACACGATTTTGATCAAATACTTTCATTAACTCTTCATTACTTTTTTGATATTTTTTCAAATTTGCCCAGTCCATTAGTGTACCACCACCAGCAATTGCTATTTTAGGGGATTGCCTCAGATCATCTAGTCTGCCAGCTTGAATTATTGTTTGTGAATTAATTACTGATGTTGTTAACATTAACAAGAAGGGTATAACTGTTTTGCTTATTTTCATTTTTTTGTTTTGAGTATAACTCTCTCAAAATATAAAACCCTTATTATTTAAAAAAACATATCATGTACTCTTAATCTTAAGTTGAATTACTAACATACTTTATAAATAAAAAAGGCTACAAAATAATTTTTGTAGCCTTTAAAAAAAGTAATCATTTTAGAAATGATTTATGGTTATTGTAAATATATTATTTTTTATTGCAATAAACAATTAAATAATTATTTCCCGAATTTTTCAAGTCTTAGTTTTCTGTACTTTTTTTTATTATTTGAAATAATAACTTTCTTAGATTTTGATTGATTTAATTTTATGAATTCTTCTGTATTTTTAGAATGATTAAAGTCTACATTATCAATTGTCCAGCTCTGCAGTTCATAAATAATATCATATAAATCTATACCTCTATCAGTTAAATAATATTCCTTAATTTTTTTATCCTCTGGGTTAATTCTAAAATTTATTATTTGATATTCAATAAGTTTTTTTAATCTATCATTAAGAATATTAGATGCAATTCCTTCATTTGATTCATTTAAAAATTGTGAGTATGTGTTTCTCCCTCTAAATAAATCACGGACAATGATGAGTGACCATTTGTCCCCAACTATATCCAATGATACTTTACAAGCGCAAATGGAAATTCTATTCTTATACTTTATTCTATCCACTTATTACATATTTATAATAAATCGAATTTTTAATGCGAAAAGATTTAAAAAATTGAATTTATTTATGGTTATTTTATTACTAATATATATTTATTTAATCAAAATATTGATTAATCTCACATAATTATAGTATTCTAATTTTTGCTATTTTAACATATGAATAAAATTTTATGAAAAAACTATATTTTATTATTGTGATAGTTTTGTTAATTTCTTGCTCAAAAGAACTTGAAAGCCAAGAAGTAAATTTAGGTACAGAGTTTTATGGATTAACACAAGAAGATATAAATCAAGCATTAATAATTCATAATAATGCTCGAGCTGATGTTAAAGTGCCAGATCTTAAATGGTCTGCTTCATTGTCCAAAGACGCTTCTGAATGGGCTGCTCAAATGGCAAGCCAAGACCGAATGTATCACTCAGAAAATGATTCACGTCAAGACCAAGGGGAAAATTTATTTTATACAACAGCAACCGATTCGATAAACCCTGCAAGGAATGCCTCTCAACTTTGGTATGAAGAGATTGAACTATATACTTATTCACCTATTCTTTCAGGAGAAAACGATTTTTATAAAATAGGTCATTACACACAAATGGTTTGGAAAAGCACTACTGAAGTTGGAATGGCTATGGCTGTTTCTGCAAGTGGTAAAACATATGTTGCAGCAAGATATAGCCCTGCGGGAAATTATGTTGGAGAGTACCCCTATTAAAACTAATTACCATTATAAAAATATAATATTTCGAAATCACCTCTAAAAACAAAAAATATGAGACAAATAATCTATGTATTAATTTTTTTTCTTGCAAATAATTTAAATTCACAAAACTTAGAATTATTTGATAATAAAATTTTTGTTTTTGAAAATGACACTCTCAATTATAGAATTCTTAAGCCTTTAAACTATGACGAAACCAAACAATATCCTGTCCATTTATTTTTACACGGGGCTGGTGAAAGAGGAAATGATAATGTTTCCCAACTTATACACGGAGGAAAGTTGTTTCTAGAAAAAGAAAACAGAGAAAAATACAAATCATGGGTTATATTCCCTCAGTGTTCTATGGATGATAGATGGCCAAGTATAATTTCAGATAATTGGAATAAAACTTTTGAAAATAAAACTACAACTCCTAATAAAAGTCTTGGACTTGTAATCAAACTCATGGATAAATTTGTAGAGAAAAAACAGGTTGATAAACAAAGAATATATATAAGTGGATTATCTATGGGAGGTATGGGTACTTTTGAAATGTTATATAGAAGGCCAGATATGTTTGCTGCTGCTACGCCCATTTGTGGAAATGGAATTTCACAGCTAGCTAAGTCATACGCTGCAAAAGTTCCCATTTGGATTTTTCATGGTTCTGATGATGAAGTAGTTAGTCCAAAGCATTCTTTAAAAATGGCAAAGGCAATTATTGATTCTGGGGGTAGTCCTAAAATGACATTGTACGAAAATGTCAACCATGGAAGTTGGAACAATGCGTTTTCTGAAAAAGATTTCTTGAAATGGATTCATTCTAAATCAAAAAAATAAAGAAAAACAGCTGTTTTATTTTAAAGTATTCGTTTATACTCGTTGAATTAAAAATATCAATTAGCTGAAAACAGGTATAGACTCTTAATTGACGTTGTGCCGCCTTAAATGTTTTTTCATTAGAGGTATAAAAATGAAAGGGAAATAAGATAGTATCAGCATCATCGGATATCCATAAGGCAAAACTGGACTATTTTCTTTTGAGTCTAAAATTTGATATGGTTTAGATCCAGAATGATGGTGATCTGAGTGTCTAGTTAATTCGAATAGAAGTATCCGTCCAATTAAGTGATCTGAATTCCAAGAGTGGTAAGGTTTAACCCTTTCATATCTTCCATTTTCAAGAATTTTTCTTCTCAAGCCATAATGAGAAAAATAATTTTGAGCCTCTAAAACGGAAATCCCATATACAGCTGTTAAAAAGTAGATAAAAGTCACTTCAATACCATAAATATTGAAAATAAATAGAAATAAAATCAAAGGTAGTGCAGTGTAAATAATCATAGGATTTAATAAAACACTTTTCCCACTTGCCTTCAACCTTTGAAACTCCAATTTCCAAGTTTTAAAATAACCTCCTATCTGTGACCTTAAAGCAAAAAAGTAAAAAATGTCTCCTTCTTTTGCCGAACTCAAATCATCCGGAGTGGCAACATCTCTATGATGACCGCCATTGTGATATGGTATAAAGTGATTTTGAATAGCTGTGAGAAGCATTATGTGAGCGAAAAAAGTTTTAGTTTTATGTTTTGTTTTATGCCCTAGTTCATGACCTATATTAATTCCATTTACACCAAGAATTGTACCCATCATAAAAATAGATGCAATAAGATCTGAAAGTACCATTGAGTTTTGTGAAACAGTTTGAAGAAAATCAAATACTACATATAAATGGAGAGGTACTGATAAATAAAGAACTAAATCGTATAAAAAGTCATTATTTGCCAGGTCTTTTTCAACATTCTCAAAATTATAGGTATTAGGGGGGAAAATATATTCTAAAATTGGAACCATCACATAAAGGAAAAATAAACCAAAATATGCCAGTAATCCTGTTGAATGAAAAGTAAATAACCCAAGTAATGGCACAATATAAGCTCCAAAATATTTGAATTTCCCCATTTTCCTAATCATTATATTCTTCTCAAAATTATAAAAAATCATTTTGAAAAAGAATCTTTTTAAAGATTCCTCTAAATTAAATGCATTTCTTTAATTTAAAAATGATTTAAATTATTAATCTTTTTCATTAATTATAATTTTAAAAAAATTATATTCAAAAATAATGCTAAAGCTACAATTTCATATTACTATAATTATTTTTCTCTTCAATTGGAGTCTAGCATCTCAAGAAATAAAAGGGGTTATATATTCAGATAATATTCCTCTACCAGATGTAAATATTAAAATTAGAGGTAAGTCAGAAGGAACAAAAAGTGATCAAAAAGGAGAATTTAATCTCAAATCAAAAAAAGGTGATCTAATTATTTTTTCTCACGTGGGAATGGAAACCAAAAAAATTAAAATTAAAAATTTTGATCCTCTAAAAATAACCATGACCACTAAGCTAACAAAGTTGAAAGAAGTAGAAATAAAAAGTAAAAAGAAATCAAAAACTATAATATCAAGATATGGTGAAATACAAATGGATAATGTGGGTTACACGGCTTATTCGTTTACTGGAGATGAAATTAAAAGCTATTCTAATATTGGCATAGCTGAAGCATTAGTTGGAAAAATCCCTAATTTTCAGATAACTGATGAAGGAGTGATTTTAAGATCTAGGGGTTTCAATCAGCAAGCTTATGCTCTTTGGGAAATCGATGGAGTAGTTTTTTCAGGCATTCCACCTTACATTAATCCATCGGCTATTGAAAGTGTGTTTGTAATACCAAGTGGATCAGCAACAATTGGATATGGAAAAAGAGCGCTTGGAGGACTTATTATAGTAAATACTACACGTTACAAAATTAATTATGAAAATAAAAAACCTTTAAAACAATTAAGCTTTTTCTCTAAGGACAATCAAACTAATCTTTTTAGTGATAATAAAAGCTTATTAGATATTGTTAATTCAAATAAAAGTGATTTAAATAAGCTAAAATTAGCTGCATTTGCAACTCAAAAAAAGGGTAATACAAAATTTGCATTGAAGCTATATCGGCTAATTTTATCACTTGATGAGAATAATATCAGCTCATTTAGAGATTTAGCGGAGTCCATGAAGGAAAATGGACAATTAAAAAATGCTTGGGATTTTTATTTAAAATATCTAATAATTAATGAAAAAAAGATTGATGATACTTCATTAAGGATTATTTTAAACGATATGGAACATTTATACCATGCTTATAAATTAAAAAATAATATCAAAGAAAAATTTATTACAACAAAAAAGCCCATTGGAAATTTTAAAAATCAAGTAAGATTAATTTTCGAATGGACAGTCCCAAATGAGAGTCTTAAAATTGAAATTATTAATCCAGAAGAACAACGTGTAAAATTTCAATTAGGGAGTAATGAACAAAAAGATCGCCATATTGAAGAGGTTTTTATGGACGGAAATCTTTTGGGTAATTGGAAATTAAATGTTACCGTTTTAGATGATATTCCCATAGATGGGAGTTTAAAAGTTACAATTATAAGAGATTGGTTGTCAAAACAAAATACATTACCGCAAAAGAGACTGTTCTTTTTTAAAGAAACAGATAAAATTTCATATCACTTGTTAGATGTTTTCTTTTAATTAAATAATCTTTTAGATAGTTTATAGGATATATGAGGAAAAGCATAAGTAAGCAGCTAGGGCATTCTCTTCAAAAGTATTTTTTAACTTTGGATGAATTCTCCTAATATTCTTTATTATTAATCATAATTTTTTAGGTATAGAATATGAATAGATCAATATTTATCGTTTTTGTTTTTCTTGTATCCTTCTCAGCTCAATCACAAAATTCACATTCAGTAAAAGAATTTAACTTATTATCTGCAACAAAAGAAGATTACAAATCGGTGAAAAATTTTTTTCAGGTTGATAAATTAACTTCAAGCTTTGGAGTTTTTAAAATCGGAGATGAACTTCTAATTGGCAGACCTCATAATCATAACCTGTTGAGATTTTCCTTTATCGCAATAGGTGAATATTCTTTATTGAATGCAATGGCAATGATAATGCTTCCAAGTTTAAATGCTAAAACGAAAATAGTTATTGAAAGTTTAAGAATTTATAAGCCCAATAAAAATAAGGATGCAATAGTAATTGTAGATTTTAAAAATAAAGAAAATTCAAATGCAAGTAGTTTATCTAATTTTAATGATAACAACATAAATCCTTCAGAAATGATTGGGAACATATTTAATTTGGAAAAAGCAATATTGACAGGGGAGATTTTAAAACCAAGTGATCCATAGAATTAATAATCAATGCTTTTAAAATTTTATTTTTCCCCCCCTATAATTTTTATTAAAAGAT
>Ga0315315_10007594_pt1 | contig 10034 bp, 6 predicted proteins | sample M140m3416metaG_FD_203699 | JGI IMG/M metagenome (GOLD analysis project Ga0315315, IMG submission 203699) | Ammonia-oxidizing marine archaeal communities from Monterey Bay, California, United States - M1 40m 3416 | ecosystem: Environmental > Aquatic > Marine > Intertidal zone | place: USA... | reverse complement strand
CAAGGTGCTGGCTCTAGTTCGGTTGAACGAAGTGCAATTATTGGTGGTAGTGGTAATACTTTATCTTTAGATAATCAATTAATTGAGAATTCTGTAATATTAGGTGGTAATGGTATTAGCGCAACTAGTAGTAATACGGTATACGTACCTAATTTAGAAGTTAGAGGACAAGCATACACACCAATATATGATAACTTAACGGGTGGAACTACATTCGTTCCAGATTGGGGTAATTCAAATGTACAAATATTAACACTTAGTGGTAATACAAATGTTAGTGGTGGAACGTCTACAATGGAAGGTGGTTCTGCGTATACGGTAATTGTTAAACAATCTAATAGTGGTTCACATACAATTACATGGGATTCAACATATAAATGGGAGGAAGGTAACTCTCCAACATTTTCAACCGCTGATGGTTCGGTGGATATAATAACATTTATTTGTGATGGTACTTCTTTATATGGGTTAATCGCAAAAGACTTTCAATAATTAATTTATGGGGTTTTTTACACCATTTGTATATAGAAAAGGATTTATATCTGGTGGAGGTGGTCTACCTCCAGGTTTTGATATATTAGACGGTCATAATGCAATAATATGGTTAGATAGTTCTATTGATGTATTCAATGACGGTTCTGGTACACCAGCCTCAACTGGTGACACAAGTTATCAATGGAATGACCAAACAACTTATGATAACCATGCAATACAAACGGTTGCTGGTGATAGACCTTTATATACTACTGGTGATACATGTTTTAACGGTAATAACATATTATATTTTGATAGGGGTGATAATGATTTCGTATCAGTAACTAATGACACTTCATTTGATAGTTTGTCAGCGCTAACTTTATTCATGTATTTCACTAAAAATGACTCACAAAATTTTAGTTCTAATGATGTTATAACTGAATTTACAGACGGACCAACACCAACAAGTGATGGTTGGGGTGTTGATTATCAATCAAGTTTTGGTGATGGCTATCTTAGGTTTTTATATAATGACCCAGCTGAGTCATTTCCATCTGGTTATAACGAATTAGAAATAAGAACACCTGAATTAGATAACGCTGGACCTAATGAATGTGATTTATATACATTTAGAGTTGGTGGTTCTGGAGGTACTCAACCAACGCTTATTGAAGGTTGGGTTGGAACTACATTAATTGATAGTGAATTGGGTAGTGGTAATGGAATAACTTATGTTGGTTCACATTCAGACCCTTTGAGTATTGGTGGTTCATCTGTTTCTACTAACCCAGCACCAATTTCTTTTGGTAATTATATACTTTATGATGGGGCTTTAAGTAATTCAGCTGTAACTAAAGTTCAGAATTACATATTATCTAAATATGTGACACCTGGACCTTCATCACCTGGAAGTGCTTTATTAGATTTAGATGCTGGAGTTGGTGTTTACTCTGATAGTGGCACTACTTTATCAAGTGATGATTCTAATATTAGATTTTGGAAAGACAGAACTATTAATAATAATAATGCTGAACAAAGTGATGATGCTTTAAGACCTAGATATAACTTTAATGGTTGGAATGATAGAGCTTATGTTCATTTAGATAATTTTAACGGTATAGCACCAGAGTACACTGAATGGTTAGAGATTGCGAATTCTGTTGGTCAGTTTGATGTTCAGGAAATGACAATGTTTATGGTTATGGATTCTTCTCCAGATAGTCCTAACCCATCTACTGGCGAAATATTAGTATCAAACCAATGCGGTTCTGGTGGTACTTTAAGTGATGGTTGGTCAGTTCAAATTGGTTCTAGTAGTGAAACTTATGAATTCCAGATGGATTATGGTAATCCGTTTAATTCTAAGCGTTCAGTTGAAATTCCTTACACTTCTACAACTAGACCTTACGGTAATCCTCAAATATTTGCTTGGAGATTTAGTGCTGGAACAACTGGTGCTAATTACATTAGAGTTAATAACGAAGCTGAAATTACAACTGGAGACACTACGGATGTTATTAATTACGGTGGTGTAGATAAAGTATTAATTAATGCTAGGTATAAAAGTAATTCACCGTGTAGTGACCCAGGTATAACTTTTGGTTACCATTTATATAGGTTGGTTATTTATGACGAGTTCTTAGATGATACTACCATAAATAATTTTATATCAGATTTAAATGATTTTCACGATATTTATTAATAAAGAATAAGATGCCATATACTAATTTAATATTAAAAGTAATTAACAGTCCTTGGACTGTGCCCACTACAGATGTAACTGTCTTAAGTAAATTACCATACTCTAATTTTAATTATCCGCTTTACGAAGCCTTAGATAAAAACTTTATATATCTAAGAGGTGAGGTAATATATGATACTGAAAAAGTTGATGATACCGTTACACTTAAAAAGATAAACGGAAATGATTTATCATTTGATGTTAGTTCTAGCGGTAATGGTAATGGTGGTGATGCTACTGAACCAATTACTGTTGAGGGTAATTTAGAGTTACAGGGTACATCATCGGCTACTACATCTCAAGCTATATATGGTATTAATGTTATAACTGGAGCTAGTACTTCAAACTTGGCTACAAGATTACCAGTCCCAACTACTGGTAGACAAACTATGTTTGTTAATAATTCAGACAGACCAATACTGGTTTTCCCGTCTGTTTCTGGTGGTAAAATTAATGGTATTGTTGATGGGTCGGCTTTGATACCAAATGATGGTAACACATATACTTTTTACTGTATTCAAAACCCTTTACCAGGTGCATGGACTTGGAATCAACCGTCTTTTGGTCAAATAGAATTAAATACAATAGAGATAAATCATACACAAGGGACTCAATCATTGGCTTACGGTGTTGGTAACCCTAATGCTCAATCAATAAATCCACCTGTAAATAACTGGTATGATTTTATATATGGTCAAGATGTTGGTAGTAATGCTATTTCTCTTAATCCAAGCCCCGACTATTTTATAAACTCAACTCTTAGTCCAGCTAGAACAATAGTTAGGACCAAGGTTTATTCTAATTTTAACCCATCATTAGATGCACCAAGTAACTACCCTCCAGGTGCTTTAGCACCTCAAATTTATAGATATACAGTTTATAAGGGTGCTTCTAATTCTGTAAGTAATTTTACTGCATCTAGTTTAGGTTTAAATAATGGTCAAATAGTTCAAACTGGTCTAGTCAATACACCTTTAGATATTGGGGATGTTGGTACTGCATATAGGATAGTAGATAATAATCTAATACATGTCTCGCCTATAGAAACTGATTTAATTGGTGTGGGTAGTTTTTCAACGCATCACCATACTTTTGTGATTAATATACATCCACAGTTAGCAACCAAAGTATATAAGTTTAAAATATTTTTAGAACACACATAAAAATATTTTAAGATATTTATTAATAAAGGAAAGATATGGATTTTTACATTAACAAAGGGGCAACATTACCAATACTTAAATTAGAGTTAATTAAGGACGGTAGATATACGTATAAGGAGTTTCATGATATGTTACAGAATAGTGACATATATTTCTGTATGACAGATGTTGTAACTGGTGTTAAGAAGATTGGTAAAAAACCAGCGGAATGTATTTTAAAATCTGAATATAATGGTTGTGGTGATGATGAATATTATATAGGTTATCAATTCACTAGTAAAGACACTAATAAACCAGGTAGATATGTTGGTAAATTCATAATTGAGTTTTTAGGTGGTACTGTACACCCAGAAGGTACTCTTATAGTTCCAATAAGAGAGGAATTATTCATTAATGTATTAGATGGTTCAATAAAAAAGTAACGTAAATAGTTGCTTATTTAACTCAAAAAAATTATCTTTGTTAATCTTTTTATAAAAAGATTAAAAATGTTTTTTACTAAAAAATTTGTTTTAGTATTTTTAATTCATTATATTTGTTCAAAATAAATACTATGAATAATACAGTTAGCTTTGAAGTAATCGAGCAATTTCTAGAAGGTAAAGACCCACAAAAATATATTGTAGCAATCGAAAGTTCCTATAGGGATAATGTGGTTGATTTAGTTATTAATGACCCAGAAACTGGTAAGAGGATAGAAAAACATTCTTATAAACCATTTGTTTGGTTGAAGCATGAGGTTTCTATTTTACTATATGGGGGTAAGTCTAGCGTAATTAAAGCTGCCATGTCTAAATATAAAGTAAAAATAAAAAAACTTAGAATAGAGAATGACGAGGGTGTTGTACCAGATAGATTAGATAATGGGTATAAATTTATTGCAATATGTGATGGCAGTTATTCTAATTTAATAAACTTTTTTAGAGAAGGTGGGGTTGATTTATATAGTTCTGATAATATAAATCCATCTGATGCTGATTCACCAACATTTAGAAGTCTATTTGTTGCATTTTCACCTGATGAACAATTTTTAATACAAAGTGGTAAAAGGTTGTTTAAGGGTATGGATGAATATAATGATTTACATAGATTTCAGTTTGACCTTGAAACTGAGGGGTTAGATGCTTCTGTAAATGCTATATTCCAAATAGGTATGAGGGATAATAGAGGTTATGAAGAAGTGTTAGAAACTAAGGGTGATAGTGAGAAGGAAAAAAGAGATTCAGAAAGAAACAATATTATTAGGTTTTTCCATATAATAGATGAAAAGTTACCAGATTTAATTACGGCTTATAATGATGCTAATTTTGATTGGCCTTTTATAAAGAGAAGATGTGAACGTTTAGGTATTGATATAACTAACATAGCTAAAACTCTTAGTCCAAAGAAAAAAATTAGATGGAAAGATACAATGCTTAAGTTAGGTGGTGAGACTGAATTTTTCGAACAAACCTTAATGTGGGGTTATAATGTTTTAGATATTTCTCATGCTGTTCGTAGAGCACAAGCTATTAATTCAGATATAAAATCATGGTCGCTTAAATACATTACACAGTATTCTGGTGTTGCTAAGAAGAATAGAGTTTATGTTCCTGGTGATATACTTAATAAAACGTGGTTAGATACCTCTGATTACGCTTTTAATGACGTTAATGGTGATTGGTATAGGATTAGTGAAGATAAGTCATTAGATGAAGGTTATGAGGTTGTTAAAGGTGATTATATAGTTCAAAGATATTTATTAGATGACCTTTGGGAGACAGACCAAGTAGATGCTATATATAATCAAGCATCTTACCTTATAGCTAAATTATTACCTACATCATATATGCGTTCATCTACAATGGGTACTGCTGGTCAGTGGAAGTTAATTATGGCTGCATGGTCTTATGAAAACGGTTTAGGTATCCCATCACTAGAAAAGAAAAGGGATTTTACTGGTGGTCTTTCTAGGTTACTTGAAGTTGGGTACGCTAGGAATGTCGCTAAGTTAGATTTCGCTGCACTATACCCTAAGACACAATTAACACATGATATCTTCCCTTCTTTAGATATATCTGGAGTTATGAAGGGTTTATTAACTTATGTTGTGGATAAAAGGGATGAGTTTAAATTTAAAACGGGTGAAGAAAAATCTATAACCAAAGATTTACAAAAGAAGTTAGATGATAATTTACATAGACTAACACCAGATAGAGTTAGTAACGCTAATAAGATGATTAGTGAACATAAAAAACTAGCTTCTGATTATGATAAAAAGCAGTTACCACTTAAGATATTAGCTAACTCATTTTTTGGAGCTTATGGTGCGCCTTATATATTTAATTGGGGTGATAGTGATTGTGCTGAAGAAACAACTTGTAGGGGTAGACAGTATTTAAGACTTATGGTTAAACATTTTTATGAGACACATGGTTTTAGACCTCTTGTAGGTGATACTGATGGTTTTAACTTTGCTATGCCAGATAATATTAATACTATAAAATATGTCGCTAAAGGTAGTCATTGGAAGACTAGTAAATATGAGCCAGGAACTGAATTGAATGGTCTTGATGCTGTATTAGCTGATTTTAATGAAACGTATATGATTGGTAGAATGGGGTTAGATATTGATGATGTGTGTAATTCAACAATCAACTTTGCTAGAAAAAACTACGCTAATGATATAGATGGTAAAATTAAGTTAGTTGGTAACTCTATTAAGTCTAAAGCAATGCCAGTTTATATTGAAGAGTTTTTAAATAAAGCCATTAGACTTTTATTAGATGGTAAGGGTTATGAATTCATATTATGGTATTACGAGTACGTTAATAAGATTTATAATTATGAAATACCAGTAGCTAAAATTGCATCAAAATCTAAGGTTAAATTAACACCAGATAATTATAAGAATGTTTATTGTAGACAAAAAAATAAAGCTGGTAATCTAAAATCCAGACAAGCACACATGGAGTTAATATTAGCAAATGATTTAAATGTTAATTTAGGTGATGTTATTTATTATGTAAATACAGGTACAGCTAAAAGTCACGCTGATGTAAAAACAATTAAAGATAAAAAAACTAAACAAGTTGTGGAAGTTTTATTTAATTGCAAAATGATACCCCAAAGTCAATTAGATAGTGACCCAGATTATACAACAGATGAATACAATGTAGCTAAATATTTAGACGCTTTTAATAAAAGAATAAAACCTCTTTTAGTTTGTTTTAGCACTGAAATTAGAGGTGAAATTATAATCGATGTATATAAAGATAAGAAAACTAAATTATTAAAACTAGAAGAAAATAATGCTTTTACTAGAAGGGATTGTGAGTTGGTTGCTGGAAAACCTTTTGAAGATAGTGACCAGGATTCATATGAAGCGCTTATGACTCTTGAGGATAAGGAACTTAGATTTTGGGATTCTGTTGATAAGACACCTAATAATATGAGCGATGATGATTGGTCTGTTACAAGGGCTGATTATAAGGAAAGAAAACGTATAGAAAGGATAGAAGGTATTAATGAAGAAAAGATTCTTTTAGATAAAATATGTATGAGGCTTGAAGTTGATGACTATGATAAAATGAAAAATCAAAATAAATTACCAAATGAAATACTTTCTTTTTGTGATTTATTTAATGTGGATGATAGGTTTATTTTAACATCAAATAAGTGGGGTGTTGAATTAGCTGATAGTTCTATATTACTTAAGTACGAACCACAAGCTAATGAAAGATTAATATATTATAATACTTTATTAGAAGATGTGGACGATAAATACCAACAATGGGTTGACTATAAAGAATCAATTAATACTCATAAAGACCCAGAAACTGTTTCTCAAAATATGGATGAGTTAAAAGCTGATATGATTAAATTCTTAGAAGATAATTACTGGGAAATGGGTTATAATAGTGAGTGGATTAGAAAAGACTGGGATTATAACCAAACTGGTAGTCTTACTTTAGAAAAAGCTTATGAAATGGAAATGAGTTATCAAAATAACTTAGATAAAGCTAAGAATCAAAAACCAGATGATTTAATTATAAAATATGATAATGATTAAAATAAAAAAGGAGCTAATTAAAGCTCCTTTATTTTTTTGTAATTATTTTAAGTAGAACCCTAATGGTCTATATTTTAAATGTTTATTTAAAAATTCAGATTCATTAGCTGCTCTTTCCATTTGTTTTGTTGATGATAATCTATCAAGTCTAGCGTCAAGTCTTTCAAGTACTGATTTTCTTTCTTCGTTACCTTCACTTAGTAAAGACTCGTAATCCATTGTTCTTTCAGCTTCTGGAGGTCCAACTACACCACCAAATTTACCTCTTGTTCTACCTAATGCTCTTTTTGATTCAGAGACAAATAGTTGCCTTACAAGTGTTTTTGTTGGCTCATTAAAATCTGAGAAGTCTAACTTAGATAATGGAACGTCATTAGGTAATTTAATAATATCTGGGTTGTCTGCTCTACAATCATCTAGATTATCTGGAGTTGTATCATAATAAAAATACCATGCTTGACACCCTGTTAAATTTAAAGAACTACCTGGACCTCCAATACCGTGACCGAAACTAAATTTAGAACCTGGAGTAGATAACAAGTGTAGTAATCTAGTTCCGTTTGGTCCAGCTGTTAATTTATAAACTAATTCACTTCTTAATAATCTATTTTTTAAGTTTAAGTCACTAGCTGTTAATAAAATATCAAATGCTGGTGCTATATAATAACCACCATTACCACCGAATCCGTAACCACCACTACCAGCTACACCACCTAGTTGTCCATAACCACCAGCGAATCCATAATCTAATCCACCGTAATTTGCAAATAGAGCTGCTTGTGTTGTTGGGGGTGTTATCCATAATACTTCATTCACTTCTCTACCAGCTGGAATTTCATATACTTGTCTACCAGCTTCTAGCGTTACGTAATCCTTTTTTAATTCCCAAGGACCCCTTGCTTGTAAACCTACTTGTTTTGAATAGGCGTATGTATATTGTGTTGTTAAATCAAAGCTTCTAACACTTAAAGCGAAAGCCATGTCTGTGCTGTCTATACTTTGTCCTAGTAATGATTGCCATTGGTGTTCTATTAACCACTCTTGCACGTATTGCGCATAATCTTCTATCGCAATATCTAATAATGTGCAAAGCATATCATCAGTTAATTCAATCTGACGCAATGGAGCGCCCATTGAAACCCTAAATTGTTCAAATATTCTATTCTTATCTTCGTTACTTATCGGCATAATATTTATAGTTTATATATAAATATTAAGAAAAGAGGTAATCTTTTATTTTTCTTGTGATAAGAATTTTTTAGTTAAATCGAAAGCTTCGTCAATACTCTTAAAACTAATTTCTGGTGATAACAATGTTTTATTAACTAATACAATTGGTACACTTTCAGTTTTACCTAATTCCATTATTTTTTCAACCTCTTTAACATTTTTATCTAATTCAATATCAACATATACATAATCAATGTCACCGTCATCAAATTTAGTTCTAATATCCTTACAGTATGGGCAATCTTTAAACCCGTATAATCTTACATTACTCATAATCTTCTATTATTTCATCTAACATTTGTCCTATAACTTCATCTTCGTTAAATTCAACTTGACCCATTATAGTATTTATTATATTTTGTTTTCTTTGTAGTGTACCCCAAATCCTTATAGATACAGTATCTTCAAATAACTGATAATATACAGTTACATTATTTTTTTGACCTATTCTATAACTTCTATCTTCAGCTTGTTCATTATTACCTGGAACCCAATCAAATGAATTAAATATAACATGTGTTGCTTCTGTTAGTGTTATACCAACACCAGCTGATATAATATTTCCAATAAAAACTGTCACCTTATCTGATTGTTGAAACTTGTCAATAGACTTTTGTTTTTCTTTGTCACTCATTGAACCGTGGTGGATGACACATTTATTACCAAAGTAATTTTCTAACTCCATTAGCTCGTCTGTAAAGGTACAGAATATAATTACCTTGTGTCCTTGCTCAATAACTTCTTCGGCTTGCTCTATGGTCTTAGGAATGGCTTCCATAGCTACATATTTTCTAAGTAAACCTAACTCAACTAAATCTCTTTCTGGTTCACCTCTTTTTTTCTTAACCCTTCTTTCTTCTAGATATTCTTCCCATAAGTTATCATAGTTTAACCATTGTTTTTTATTAAACTTATGATATAGTGGTACAATATTCTTTTCTGGCATATCACCAATTTCGGTTTTAAGTCTTCTTAAGTAAACGTGTTTGGTTTTAATAGCTAATTCTTCTAAATTAGTTGCACCATTAGTTAACCATATTCTCTTTTGTCTACCATTCTTAAGTGTTGTGGTTATTTGTCTACCTTCACAGTATCTTAAAACAAAATGTTTCCAGTTGTCAGCAATTGGTGACTTTATTAACTTAAGTAGATTATAATAATCCATTGGTCTGTTGGCTACTGGAGTACCACTTAGTAACCACACTTTTTTATCACCATAGTTAGTACATAGGTCTTTCATTATGGCACCTCTATTACTGTTTGGGTTTTTTAATTTATGAGCCTCATCAATTATAATTAAATCAAAGTTTGCTTTAACTAATTCTTGACTATCCCAACAAATATCTTCTTCTCTAATATTTTTATCTGGTAT
>Ga0315315_10007593_pt1 | contig 10034 bp, 9 predicted proteins | sample M140m3416metaG_FD_203699 | JGI IMG/M metagenome (GOLD analysis project Ga0315315, IMG submission 203699) | Ammonia-oxidizing marine archaeal communities from Monterey Bay, California, United States - M1 40m 3416 | ecosystem: Environmental > Aquatic > Marine > Intertidal zone | place: USA... | reverse complement strand
AATTGATAACGACGTTGGCGCTACAGAGAGTTCTATTGGATTTCATACAGCAGTTGATGTAGCTACGCAGGCGCTAGATAATTTACAATCTACCGCTGCAAGTCATAGAAGATCGATGATACTTGAGGTTATGGGCAGGGATGCGGGTCATATTGCACTAAATGCAGGAATAGCTGGAGGCGCTGATATTATTTTAATTCCAGAAATAAAATACTCAATAAATGGAGTAATAAAGAAATTAAATTCTATGAAAAAACATGACATCCAACACTCTTTAATAGTTGTAGCAGAAGCAGTTAAAAAAGAAGATGGTAGCACAGTTCTTCACAAGTACACGGACGGAGAACAAAGACTAGGAGGTATAGGGGATTATATTTCTCAAGAATTGATGAAAAAAACTGATGTAGAATGTAGAGTGACTTCTCTAGGACATGTACAAAGAGGCGCCCCTCCTACAGCTAGTGATAGAATTTTGGCAAGTGCTTTTGGTGTATATGCCGTAGATTTATTAAATCAAGGAAAATTTGATAGAATGGTAGCTTGGAAAGATAGGAAAGTTATAGACGTACCAATTGATGAAGGAATACGAACATATAAAAATGTTGAAAGGAAAGACTCTTTAGTAGAAACTGCTTTATCTTTAGGAATTTATATCGGGGATGATATTTGATGACAAATAAAATTTTAAATAAATATGCAAACAAACTGGTAAACGCTTTTTTAAACAATAAAACTATTTCACCTTTACCAATCAAATATACAAAAAAACTTTCTGAAGCACAAAAACTTAGAAAATTATGTGAAAGTAAAATTAGGAAGCCTATAATTGGATACAAAGCTGCGGGAACTGGTATTCCTGTTTTAAAAAAATTAAAAGAAAAAGAACCATTTTATGCAACGATTTATAAACACAATGTTTTAAAAAATAAAAAAAAAGTAAAAATAAATAAATTTACCCTCGGTATAGAATTAGAAGTTTGTTATTTAATAAAAAAAAATTTTTTTAATTTTAAAAAAAAAGTAACTAATAAAAATATTAAAAAATTCATAACTCATATTGCTCCATGTATAGAAGTAGTAGGTTATAGACAAAAAAAAATAGGTATAAAAAGTTTAGGTGACTTATGTTCTGACTTCGGAGCTAACGTAAAATTTATTGTTGGTGCAAAAAAAAAATTCAAAAATCAAAATGTAAATAATCTTAAAACAAATATTTCAAATAAAAAAAATCAGCAATCTGTAGATGGCAATACTAATACTGTTTATATAAATCCTATAAATTCATTAAGATTTGTTTTAGGTAAATTGCAAAAAGATAAAATAAAATTAAACCAAGATTTTCTTGTTTTTACAGGCTCTACTGTAGGTGTTGTGCCTATAATAAGTAAAGGGACATATAAAGGCTCAATTAGTAAACTTGGAAACGTATATGCTCAGATTAATTAGTTAAAATATAACCACCAATTATTACTATAGAAAAGATACTTATCAGTTTTATATTCTTTATAAATCTTGTTTTTTTTTCACCTTCAACTTTTCTTTGTGAAAGAAAATAAATATTAGCTTGAGCTTTTTTTCTGAACTTAGGCCTCATTGGATTTGGAATAGTTTTGTTTTTTATTGGCCTAAATTTTTTAGGGTTTATTTGAAGCATTATTTATTAAACTCTATTTTCTTCACCCAGGCAACTAATAGGTGCATCTTTAAGTCATTAACCTAAGGGTGCGTCATTAATGCAAATGATAATCATTATCAATATATTGTAAATGCTAATCATTATCAATTAAAAATAGGATATAATTATGAATAAAGTAATAATAACGTCAATATTAGCCATATTTTTATATGCATCTAACCTATTAGCAAACGAAGTTAATATTTTTAGTGCTAGACATTATGACTCTGATGTTCAGCTTTACGAAAAGTTTACTGCAAAAACTGGAATTAAAGTTAATGTTATTTCTGGTAAGTCCGGAGCATTAGAAAAAAGAATAATCGAGGAGGGTGCTGACAGTAAGGCAGACCTTTATATTACAGCAGACGCAGGAAGATTAGGTGCATTTGAAGCTAATCTACAAGGCGGTTTAGTGAATGAAGGTATTAAAGCTGCAGTTCCAAAAAACTTTAGAACTTCTAAGTGGGTTGGAATAGCTAAAAGAGCTAGAATAGTTTATTTTGCTCCAGAAAGAGTAAGTGGTGCAGAATTAGCAGGTTTAACTTATGAAAGTTTAGCTGATCCTAAGTGGAAAGGTAGATTAGTTATAAGAGCTTCAAATAATATTTATAACCAATCACTTGTAGCTTCATTAATAAAAAATAATGGAAAAGGTAAAATTGCTGATTGGTCTAAAGGGATGGTTTCAAATATGGCTAGATCTCCAAAAGGCAATGATAGAGCTCAAATTCTTGCTGTAGCCGCAGGAGAAGCAGATATCGCTGTTGCTAATACATATTATTTAGCATTAATGCTTTCTGGTAAAAAAGGTGCAGAACAACAAGCTGCAGCTAAAAAGGTTAAACCTTTCTTTCCAAATCAAGATGATAGAGGAACTCATATGAACATAAGTGGCGCTGGGTTAGTTAAAGGAGCACCTAATAAAGCTAATGCAATTAAATTAGTTGAGTTTCTTTTAAGCGAAGAAGCTCAAAATCATATAGTCAATAATACTTTTGAGTATCCTATGATTAAAGGTGTCTCACCACACCCACTTGTAGTGAACATGGGGCTTGATTTTAAACAAGACCTTAAAACAAAAGTTGTTAATTATGGGAAAAGACAAGCAGATGCATTAGAAGTAATGACAGCTGCCGGTTGGAAGTAGTTAATAAAACAATATGAGGCGAACGACTAAAGAAGAGATTAACTTAAATAAGTTGAAAACCGGCTGTTCGCCTTGTATGAAAGAAGCAAAAATTATGGAACAAAAAATTTCTAATAGAAATATTTCTGAAATTAAAATTAAAGAGATTAAAAATATTATCTCTTCGATGTTTAAAGATAAAAATTAAAAATTATTTTTTTTACTAAAATTGATGACAAAATATAATGTTTGGTTTTTATACTCAATAATTATTGCTGCGATCGTAGCCTTACCAATTTTAACAGTTTTTTTTAGTTTTTTCGCAGAAACAAGTAATTATTTTGAAATTTTAAAAGATACTTTTCTTTTTGATTATATATTTAATTCAATTACCATTTTAGGATTTGTTATATTTTTCACACTTATACTGGGTATTGTTTCAGCTTATTACATATCATTTTACCAATTTCCTTTATCAAATTTTTTTAGTTGGGCATTAATTCTAGCTTTTGCAGTTCCAGGTTATATTTTTGCTTTTTCGATAATTGCCTTTTTTGAAAACTACGGTACTGCTTTTTCACTATTAACTTATTTGTTTGGTGAAAATAACTATAATCCAATAATACCAAAGATCGATGGTTTATTTGGTTCTATCATTGCTATTTCTTTTTCTTTATTTCCTTACATATACGTTTTAGCAAGAGCTTCATTTTTTTATCAATCTAATAACTACATTGAAGTTGGAAAGAATTTAGGACTTACAGAAAAAGAAACATTTTTTAAAATTATTTTACCTTCTGCTAGACCAGCTATTTTTGCTGGTTCAGCTCTTGTTGCAATGGAGTGTTTATCAGATTTTGGCACAGTTTCATTTTTTAGCGTTAATACCTTAACCACTGGTATTTATAATTCTTGGTTATCATTTGATGATTTAAATACAGCTAATCAAATCTCTTTTATACTGTTAATATTTATTTTATTTATATTTTCTGTCGAAATTTACTCAAGAAATGAAGCTAAGTATCATCAACCAGGTAGAGGATTTAAACCTATAACTAAAATAAAATTATCAGGAAAAAAAATAATCTTACCCCTTTCTATTTGCTCAACAATTTTTTTTATAAGTTTTATTTTTCCTATTTCTCAAATGATTTATTGGACTATAAAATTTCCAAAATATATTATGGATATTGATATTTTAAGATTAAATTTTAACACTTTATTATTAGTTGGATTATCTTGTGCTGTAATCGTTACAGTATCTTTAATAATTAATTATGGTAGTAGAATTTCAAAAAGTAAAATATTAAATTATCTTACTAATTTTTCTATTTCAGGATATGCAATTCCAGGAGTAATATTAGCAGTAGCATTTATAACTTTTTTTTCTAATTTAAGTGAATTTATTTCAAATCATTTTAATGTTGCAAGTATAAAGGGAATTTTTATTGGCTCAATATTAGGATTAATACTAGCTTATTTCGTTAGGTTTTTCTCTTTGTCTTTTAATGGGATTAAATCAAGTTATGAAAAGATTAACAACTCTATTGATGAAAGCGCTTATTTATTAGGTTATTCTAAAATTAAAACTTTTTTAAAAATACATGTTCCATATCTTAAAACAAATATAACTTTAATTGTGATGCTAATCTCTTTAGAGGTTATTAAAGAACTTCCAATTACAATGATATTAAGACCTTTTAATTTTGAAACTTTTGCAACGCAAGCTTACATTTACGCTTCACAAGATTTACTAGAGGCAGCAGCTTTACCATCTCTCTTTCTTGTATTATGGGCTACACTTTTAATTTTGTTATCATCTAAATATATACTTTCTAATAAAAACTAATATAATCTTATAATGATTGAGAATTTTTTAGAAATTCAAAAAGGAAATTTTACCGCTAGTGAAAAAAATAAAGTAAACAACGTAGATTTAATAATAAAAAATCAAGGTGAAATTATTTCCTTACTAGGACCTTCAGGAATAGGCAAAACTACAATCCTAAGAACGATTGCTGGATTACAGAAATTAAGCAGTGGTAAAATTTTATTAAAAGGAAAAACCTTATCCTCAAAAAACACACATATTGAGCCTGAAGAAAGGAATATTGCTTTATCGTTTCAAGATAATTCATTATTTCCAAATTATAAAGTTATAGACAATATCAACTTTGGAAAAAAAAGAAGCAACGGAAATGGATCTGTTGTAGAGTCAAACGAATTAATAAAAATCTTAAGAATTGAACCAATTCTTAATAAGTATCCTCATCAAATAAGCGCTGGTGAAGCACAAAGAGTTTCTTTAGCAAGATCTTTAATGTCAAAACCTGATTTACTTTTGTTAGATGAACCTTTTTCTAATATAGATCAAAGTTTGAAAGAAGAAATCCAAGTCTCTGTAAAAAAACTTTTAAAAAAAATAAACTTAACTACAATAATAGTTACACACGATTCTTACGAAGCTTTTTCAATGGCTGATAAATGTGGAATTATTCTTAACCAACAACTAAAACAATTTGATGTACCTTATAATGTGCATCATGAACCAAACTCCATGGAAGTAGCTAATTTTTTAAATAAAGGTATATTTATAGATGTTAAAGTAATTGACAGCGATTGTGCTGTACATAGATTAGAGCATGATGAATTAGGAGAAATTAGAGGAAAATTATCAAATAATTTTCCCTCCGGCTCAAAAGTTAAACTTCTGTTACAACCAGAAGATCTAATTCATGATGACCAAAGTGATTTAAAGTTAGAGGTTGTTGATAGAAAGTTTAGGGGAACCAACTTTGTTTACACACTTAAAACAAAAAAAGGTGAGCAATTACCTGTGTTTGTGCACTCTCATCACATTCATCAACATAAAAAAACAGAACAATTTGGAGTAAAGACACCGATTTATATTGACCACTTGGTATGTTTTTAAGTAAATATAACAACCTTTCGGCGCCCTTAGCTCAGCTGGATAGAGCATCGGTTTTCTAAACCGAGGGTCGTAGGTTCGAATCCTTCAGGGCGCGCCATTTTATGATTTATAAAAAAATTTGTTTAATATAGCTTTATTAAATGATCAGAAATATACTTATTACTGGGGGTGCTGGATATATAGGCTCACACGTAATTGAAATCTTATTAAAAAAAAATAAAAAAATTTTTATAATTGACAATTTAACAACGGGTCATAAAAAACTAATTAACAAAAAAGCAAAATTTTTTAAAATAGATATTCAAAATCAAAAAAAGGTTAGAAGGATAATCGAGCTTTATAAAATCGACTCAATAATACACTTAGCAGCCAATTTGATTATTGAAGAGGGTCAAAAAAAACCAAAAAAGTATTATAAAAATAATGTTTTAGGCACAAAAAAACTCTTAAATGCCTGTAAGAAAACTACCGTAAAGAATTTTATTTTTTCATCTACTGCAGCTATTTACAAAGAAGGACAATATAAAGTTTCAGAAAATTCTGAAATAAAACCAAAAAGTGTGTATGGAAAAACAAAAATCAAAGCAGAAAAACTAATACAGAATTTTGCAAAAAAAAATAAAATAAATTACGGAATATTAAGATATTTTAATATTGCTGGTTCAAGTTCTTCGAGAAAAATAGGCTTAATAAATAAAAAAAGTGATCATTTGTTTAAAAACTTCTCAATTGAAATTATGAAAAAAAAACCAAGGTTAAAAATTTATGGAACGGATTATAAAACCAAAGATGGATCATGTATAAGAGATTTTATTCATGTTTCAGACATAGCAGAGATACATTGCCTTGTTTTAGAAAAAATTAATAGTTTGAATATCTCAAAGATATTGAATTGTGGTTATAATAAAGGGACATCAGTCATGGAAGTAGCTAAAGAATTCAAGAGACAATCATCTAAAAAGATTGAAATTATTTATGTAAATAGAAGAAAAGATGATTTGATAAAAATAATTGCAGCTAACAATAAATTAAAAAAATTTATAAAATGGAAACCAAAATTTAATAATCTGAAAAAAATAGTTAAAAGTTGTATAATTTGGGAAAAGAAATTAAAAAATGAAAAGTTATAAAATAGCATCAATCGCAGGTGATGGAATTGGTAAAGAAGTATTGCCTGAGAGTTTAAAAGTTTTAAAAGAGACTGCAAAGAAACATCAATTTAAGATTCAATTTGACGAGTTTGACTTTGCCTCATGTGACTATTATCAAAAAAATGGAAAAATGCTTCCAGATAATTGGAAAGAAAAAATTGGATCTCATGATGCAATTTTCTTTGGGGCAGTTGGAAATCCAGCTGAAGTCCCTGATCATATTAGCTTATGGGGTTCTTTATTAAAATTTAGGAGAGAATTTGATCAATATATTAATTTAAGACCTGTTAAATTATTTAACGGTGTTCCATGTCCTTTAGCTAATAAAAAACCAGGTGATATTGATATGCTAATTGTTCGGGAAAATACTGAAGGAGAATATTCTTCAGTTGGAGGCAGAATGTACAAAAATTCAAAAAGAGAAATTGCTATTCAAGAAACAATAATGTCTAGACATGGTGTAGATAGAGTTCAAAAATATGCTTTTGAGTTAGCAAAATCAAAAGGAAGAAAAAAAGTTACTAATGCTACTAAATCAAATGGTATTTCAATTACGATGCCATTTTGGGATGAAAGATTTGATATAATTAAAAAGAAATACCCAGAAATTAAAACTGATCAGTTTCATATTGATATTTTAACTGCAAGATTTGTTTTAACTCCTGAATGGTTTGATGTAGTTGTTGCTTCAAATTTATTTGGAGATATTTTGTCTGATTTAGGTCCAGCTTGCACTGGCACTATAGGCATAGCTCCATCTGGAAATATTAATCCTGAAAATAAATACCCATCATTATTTGAGCCTGTTCATGGCTCAGCACCTGACATTGCTGGAAAAGGAATTGCAAATCCAATAGGGCAAATATGGTCAGGAGCTTTGATGTTAGATCATTTAGGTGAAAAAGAGGCCGCTCAATCTATAGTAAAATCAATAGAAAAAACTTTATCAATTAAAGAATATCGAACAAAAGATCTTAAAGGCACATGTAACACAATTCAGTGCGCAAAGGCCGTTCTAAATAATATCAATTAAATGCCAGAAATAAATTTACAAGATTCATTCAAAGAATTTTGTGAACAAAACAAGCTTGAGATAAATGAACAGCAAAAAGAGATAATTAACTCATTAGATATATTTTTAAATCATAAAAAAACTTTCTTAAGTAAAATATTCAATAAAAGAGAAAAACTTTGTTTTTACCTATATGGAAAAGTAGGAGTAGGTAAAACAATGTTACTTAATTTTGTATACGATAGATTGAAAATTAAAAAACATAGACAACATTTCAATGAATTTATGATTAATTTTCATGACTTTAGACATGAAAATAAAAAAAATAACTCGATTAGCACTTTTGTTAGAAATCTTAAGAAAAAGCATGATTTAATTTACCTAGATGAGTTTCAAGTTACTAATATTGTTGATGCAATGATTTTGGGTAAATTATTTGAAGTAATTTTTTCTGAAAATATTAAAATTATAATCACCACAAACACGAAACTAAGTGATCTTTACAAAGATGGACTACAAAGAGAGCAGTTTTTACCTTTTATTTCAACTATAAAAAATTTTTCTGTGCAAAAAGAGCTGCTAATAAAAGATGATTATCGAAAGATGAATAATGAAAAACCGCAAGAAATATTTTATCCATTAAATGATAGGACTTACTTTAGAATAAATAAACGATTTCGTGAATTTACCAGAGGTAAAAATAAAGAAAATAAAACAATAACTACAAAAGGAAGAGTTTTTTTGTTTGAAAATTTTTATTCTGGAATTGCAAGATTTAAGTTTGGAGATTTATGCGATAAAAATTATGGAGCCGAAGATTACTTAAATATTGCTAGTGTTTGTGAACATATATTTATTGAAGAAATCCCAATTTTTAATAACGAAAACTCAAATCAACAATTAAGATTTATAACTTTAATTGATATTCTCTATGAAAAAAAAGTTAGATTAACTTTATCTCTTGAACAAAAATTATCAAATTTAGGTTCAGCAAAGAAACATTCCAATGTTTTTAAGAGAACTATCAGCAGGTTGTTTGAGATGACAAAAAACTATTAATATTAGGTAGTATTTTCATACATATTGAATAGAGATTAAATTTAAATCCATATTTAGTACCTGGTTAAAATTGTAATTAGACAGAAAAAATATAATATTCCACCCGTTTTGAAACATCGTTTCAAAAATATTGTTAACAATAATAAAAACTAAGAGGATTATAATAATATGATCAAATCAATCAAAACATGGATTTTAGTTGGATTTGCTTCTTTGTTACTTGTCGCTTGCGGTCAAGGTGGAGGAGGAGCTGGTTCAAAAAAATCTAAAACTTTAGATAATACTAAAAAAGCAGGTTTTGTGAAATGTGGTGTTTCACAGGGTCTACCAGGATTTTCAAATGCTGATGCATCTGGAAACTGGACAGGTATTGACGTAGATGTATGTAGAGCTGTTGCTGCTGCAGTATTAGGTGACGCTGATAAAGTTAAATACACTCCGTTAAGTGCTAAAGAAAGATTTACGGCTTTAACATCGGGTGAAATCGATGTGCTTGCACGTAACACAACTTGGACATTATCAAGAGATGCTGACATTGGTTTAACCTTTGTTGGTGTAAACTTTTATGATGGTCAAGGTTTCATGGTAAGAAAAAATTCAGGGATTAATTCTGTGAATGATTTCAAAGACGGTATTTCTGCTTGTACTAACACAGGTACAACTACCGAGCTTAACATGAGAGACTTCTTTAATTCTAAAAATATCAAGTATGAACCAATTGCGTTTGAAAAAGCAGACGAAGTTGTTCAAGCTTATGATGCTGGAAGATGTGATACCTACACAACTGACAAATCTGGTTTAGCGGCACAAAGAACAAAAATGTCAAACCCAGATGAGCACAAAGTATTACCAGAAACGATTTCTAAAGAACCATTAGGTCCTGTTGTAAGACAAGGGGATGCCGTATGGGAAGATATCGTAAGATGGTCTCTAAATACTATGATCGAAGCAGAAGAGTATGGTGTTAATTCATCAAACGCTTCTAGCCTAAAAGACTCAGAAAACCCACAAATCAAAAGATTAGTAGGTTCTGAAGGTGAATTAGGTTCAGCATTCGGTTTAGATAATGAGTGGAGCTT
>Ga0315315_10007592_pt1 | contig 10036 bp, 8 predicted proteins | sample M140m3416metaG_FD_203699 | JGI IMG/M metagenome (GOLD analysis project Ga0315315, IMG submission 203699) | Ammonia-oxidizing marine archaeal communities from Monterey Bay, California, United States - M1 40m 3416 | ecosystem: Environmental > Aquatic > Marine > Intertidal zone | place: USA... | reverse complement strand
ATCAGACTAAAAATGGCGGCTAAAATTAAAGGCCCGAGTATCGATGACCCGAATAAGCCTAACTTCTTGGCAATCCACCATCCTAAAACAGCACTTATAAAAAGTAACATGAGTTGAGACAGTTCGAATTCCTGAAGTGGCATGCCCGGTGGGTTAGTCAGATTTACGTTCCAGGTTGAACTTAAGATTATAGGTAAGATGACTACTATAACCAAAATGCGTGTTGCATGAATTAAAGAAACCGAACGAACATTAGCTCCCGCCTCTTCAGCAAAAACAATCATATCTTGAACACCGCCAGGCATTGAAGAAAAATATGCTGTGTAAAAATCATACTCATAAATTTTTTTAAAATAAATTATTCCAACCAGTCCTATCAGCACCGTAAAGATTGGAACTATTAGCAGTGTCGGCGCTAGGCTGGGAAGACTGTAGAAAAATGCTGGAGTTACCGATGCTCCGACTGCAACTCCCAGTATGGTGCGCATTCCATCACCTAAAGGTTTGTAAACCTTTAAGTTAAATCCCAACAGAGCAGTGATTAAACAGCTAGTAAGCGGGCCAAACAGCCATGGTAAAGGTGCATTTAACAGAAGAAATGAAATTGCCCCAACTAAAGCGGTGACGTGAGTTTTTAAAATTGTGGGAGCCAAAGATTTACTTTCGAGCGTTTACTCTTTGAGTGAATACGCGATGATCTAAATTGGACAACAATAAACTAAGCATAAATTTTTTTAAAGCCAACTTGCATAATCACTTACAAGTAGGTGAACTGGATCTTCATCCTCCTGAATTTCTGAAAATCTACCGATAGGGTCCACAAATTTATTATCTTGCTCATCATCATTTACCGTCGAAACTTCGCCAATAAGCACATCTCCGCCATCTCCCCAGAATGCATGCCAATCACCTGGCATTAAAGTTACGCTCTCCCCAGGAGTGAGCCTGAGTTTCTCACCGGCTGTGTAATTTGACAGGATACCATCACGGTAAACTGTCCCACCTTTTTCAGAATTAAAGTTACCATCCTCATCGCTGCCGTATAATTCTATGATTAGATCTGCTCCACCACGGTTTATAATATCTTCAGCCTTAATAAAATGTGTATGCATTGGCGACATTTGGTCTTTTTTTGAAATGAGTAATTTTTCTGCGTAACACATGCCCTTTCCGCGTGTTAAATCTTCTAATTTACCATTTCTTAATGTAAATAAAAATAAACCCATATCGGCAAATTTCCCACAACCAAAATCGGTAATATCCCAACCGCATTTTGATCTAATTATTTCACCTGCAACTGCTTTTCTTTCTTGAAATTGACGGACAGACCAATAAGCGAAAGGAGGAAGTTTGAAGCCAAATTTTTGAATAAATTCATCCGCCTCAGCCATTATTTTGTTTATCTCAGATCTTTTCATTAGTTCGCTTCCTTGCATAAAAATGATGGAAATTTTGGGTCTGTAAATTAGTTTTGTAGGAATAGTTTCGTCCAATAAATACCGAATGGAAAGCTTTTGTCTAAAATTTATTCTTTTTTTCTAATAGTAATGATTGCTAGCCAGAGTTTCGCAAACAACATAATTGTGGGAAACTTAGGTTCTAAAATTCAGGGTGAAGTTATTTCGACCTTTAGCTATCCGTGGTCTCTGTCTTTTTTAGACAGTGACCGTCTTTTGGTCGCTACGAAGCCAGGTAAATTATGGTTGTTTGACAGCGCTGGTACTAAAACAGCAGTCAAAAATATGGTGAGCGTTGAATATGGAGGGCAGGGCGGTATGGGCGATGTCGTTCCTCATCCCAATTATTCAGAAAATTATTATGTTTATTTCTCTTACATTACTTCGGATGACGGGGGGCAAACGAGATACGCTGTAGTGGATCGAGCAATATTGCGTGATCTTAGTTTTCCCAATTTGGAGAACATAGAAAGGATATGGAACCAATTTCCAGCAGTAAAAGGAAAAGGGCATTTTTCCCATAGAATAGCATTTGGTCCTAAAGGCTCAACGCATGAAAATAAAATATTTATCACATCTGGCGACCGGCAAATGCAAAATCCAGCCCAAATGTGGGACACAAATTTTGGAAAAATTATTCGCTTAAATGATGATGGATCTGTCCCTTTGGATAACCCTTTTAAAAATAAAGGTGAATTAGCTAAGACATTTTGGAGCACTGGTCATAGAAATGCGCTTGGCTTAGCTTTTGATAGTAAAAATAACTTATGGGCTAATGAAATGGGTCCCAGGCATGGGGATGAATTGAACCTTATAGTGCGAGGATCTAATTATGGTTGGCCACTAGTTTCGGAGGGCAACCATTACAGTGGCGCTGTTATCCCATCCCATGCCGCCAGGCCAGAGTTTACTCCACCGGTAGTTTATTGGGTTCCAACATTGGCTCCGTCAGGCTTAACTTTTTATGAGGGAGATGAATTTAAAGACTGGAAGGGACAAGCATTTTTAGGAGGATTAAAGGGTAAATCGCTGGTCAGACTAAAATTCAAAGATAGAAAAGTTCTTGAGGAAGAAAGGTTTTCTTGGAACGTGCGGGTTAGAGATGTTGAGGTTCAAAGAAATGGTTCGATTTGGGTAATTGAAGACGGCTCAAATGCTCGTTTGATAAAATTTTCTTCACCAGACTAGTAATAGAAAAAGAATTACTGTGGAATTACTTAATAGAATTTCTGCATTTATTTGAGGTCCTAAGTTTTAAATAAAATAAGTTATTGATTAATTGTGGAAACGAAAGCAAACTCGCCTGGTGTAATGACAAGGGGGAAAAATATGACTCTTACGCACCAAATAAGCCGTAGGTTGGCGATCGCTTTAGCGGTAAGTGCTAGCTTACTCTCATCAGTTGGCATTGCTGCTGCTGATAAAATTAAAGTTGCGGCAATATATACTTTGCCAGTTGAACAGCAGTGGATAAGCCGCATCCATAAAGCTTTGAACACGGCAGCAGATCGTGGCGATATAGAATACACATACTCTGAAAATGTAGCTAACACTGACTATGAACGTGTTATGCGTGAATACGCCGAGCAGGGGCAACAACTCATAGTGGGGGAAGTCTTTGGATTGGAAAGAGCTGCTCGAAAAGTAGCAAAAGATTATCAAAACACTGCATTTTTAATGGGCTCTTCATTTGGAGGAGTTGGACCAAATTTTGCAGTATTCGATAATTGGATCCACGAGCCATCATATCTCTCTGGAATGATTGCTGGTTCAATGACTAAGTCGAATAAAATTGGTATGGTTGGCGGATACGCTATTCCAGAAGTGAATCGTTTAATGCATGCATTTATGGATGGCGCTAGGGATGTTAATCCAGATGTTAAATTTATGGTGAACTTTATAGACAGTTGGTATGATCCACCCAAAGCAAAAGAGAGTGCATTTGCCATGATGGATGCTGGTGCTGACATAATGTATGCGGAACGCTTTGGTGTGTCCGATGCTGCTGTTGAAAGGGGCGTTAAGGCGATTGGCAATGTAATAGATACTTCCGGCGATTATCCAGGAACTATACTAGCTTCTGCTTTATGGCATATGGAAGCAACAATAGATAAAGCTATATCAAATGTTGTTTCAGGTAGCTTCGAAGCAGCAGACTACGGACAATACAGCTTTATGGCCTATGGTGGCGGATCTCTGGTAATGGATGAAAGCCTTGTGCCAGCTGATGTGGCAACTTCGGTTAAAGCAAAACAGCAAGAAATACTAGATGGTTTATTCCGAGTAAATGTGAATGATGCTCGGCCTCAATCTGACGGTTAATTTTAATTGGTCGGCACTAATTCGTGCCGACCATTTATAGTATGAATTCTTCACCTGTATTAATTCTTAACGGTCTTTCAAAGACCTTTGGCTCTGTCCAGGCGGCTGACGCAATAAGTTTGGAGCTTTTTAGAGGTGAGGTGCTTGCGTTACTAGGAGAAAACGGAGCTGGTAAAACAACATTAATGAATATGCTGTTTGGCCACTACATGCCAGATGCTGGCACCATAGATATAATTGATGGATCAGGGCATACTAAGCCGTTGCAATTGGGTAACCCCCAGGCGTCTATTGCTGCTGGCATTGGAATGGTTCATCAGCATTTTACCTTAGCGGAAAACTTAGACGCCCTTGATAATATAATGCTGGGCTCAGAGAAGTTTCTTGATTTCAAACGCAATAAGTCGCAAGCGATCCAAAAAATTGAAAAAATCATGAATGATAGTGGATTGGTCGCCCCAATGGATGTTGCCGTCGGTAAGTTGACGGTGGGAGAAAGACAACGCGTTGAAATTTTAAAAGCACTATATCAAGACGTAAAAATTCTTGTTCTTGATGAACCGACAGCGGTCCTTACGCCACAAGAAGCCGACAAGTTATTTGAGAATATTACAGCAATGACCAAAAATGGTCTTTCAGTGATTTTTATTTCTCATAAATTGCGAGAAGTTTTGGCTTTTTCAAATCGAATAGCAGTCCTTCGCCATGGTCGAAAGGTTGGCGAAATTTCGAGCGCCGAAGCTAACGAGCGAAAAATAGCCCGGTTGATGGTTGGAGAAGAAACTAAAGTGTTCTCACGAAAAGAATTAACGGCGGGAGAGCCAGTATTAGAAGTGAATAATTTGACTATTTCTGGTTCTTCAAAAAGAGAAAGTATCTCTAATATAAGTCTGTCAGTTAATAAGCATGAAATTTTAGGAATTGCTGGAATTTCTGGCAATGGTCAGACGGTGCTGGCAAATGCAATATCTGGTTTGGTGAAGCCGTCTTCGGGTAAAATTAAGATCGATAAAAAAAATATCCTCGTAAATGATCCGACTAATATTATCCAGGCTGGGGTCGGGCGAATACCAGAAGATAGGCATAAAGATGGTATCGTTGGCCAGATGAGCGTCGCCGAAAATATGATAATAGAAGATTTAAATAGTGGTAAAATTCAAAGTCGTGGATTGCTTAATAACGAGGCTATAATGCAGCATTGCTCAGATTTAAGCTCAAAGTATGATGTTAGAGGTCCAGGTCCAAACGCCTCTGCGCGCTTGCTATCAGGTGGTAATATTCAAAAATTAATTTTGGCTCGAGTTTTTGAGGCTTCTCCAAAACTAATTTTGGCAAATCAACCCACAAGGGGTTTAGATTTGGGCGCTGCTGCAGATGTAGCTAATCGTCTGTTAGAGGCGCGCCAGCGAGGTTCTGGTGTTATCCTGATTTCTGAAGATTTAGATGAAATATTAAGTTTGTCAGATCGTATTATGGTAATTTATGATGGTAAACTTAGGATGGCTGAAACGCATGATAGAGAAACTCTTGGCTTAATGATGGCGGGTGAGGCGGCATGATTAGGATAGAGCCAAGAAATATAAATTCTGCTGTTTTTAGTTATGGAGTACCCATTCTATCAGCATTTGTGGCGCTAATTTTAGCCTCTATTCCGCTTTGGCTGGCTGGGGCGCCCGTTTTAATTTCATACGTTGAAATGGCTAAAGGAGTATTTGGGTCCAAATTTGCTTTTTCAGAGATGCTTACGAGGGCTACGCCTTTAATGTTTACAGGTTTGGCAGCTGCACTGGCTTTCCGAGCTAAACTTTGGAATATCGGTGCAGAGGGGCAGTTATATCTAGGCGCGATGGCAGCTGTTGCAATCGGAACGGGTTTTATAGAGGCACCGGGATTTATTCTGGTCCCTTTAATTATTGCATTTGGTTGCGCTGCTGGTTCTGTTGGAATGGTTGTTCCAGCATTATTGAAAACAAGATATGGCGCTGATGAGGTTGTGACAACTTTATTACTTAACTTTATTATTATTATTTTCTTACAGTATATGCTTGAAGGTCCGTTGAAAGATCCAATGGGCCTTGGTTGGCCTCAAAGTTCTCCAATTCTTGATCAGGGAATGTTACCACCTTTAATGGAAAGAATGCGAGTGCACTCAGGTTTAGTGATTGCTGTCGTGTGTGCTTTAATAGCGCAATTTATGCTCGCTAGATCTGTCTGGGGTTTTAAGTTGCGCGCTGTTGGGGAGAATGTATTTGCCGCTCGGCACGCTGGCATAAAGGTAAACCAAACAATACTTGGCGCAGCTTTGATTTCTGGGGCTCTTGCAGGAATGGCGGGCGTTAGTGAGGTTGCTGGTTTGAAGGGTTACCTTACTTCTGATTTGTCCCCGGGATTTGGTTATGCAGGGATAATTGTGGCAATGCTTGCGGGCTTATCACCTATAGGTGTCATAATTTCAGCTCTGTTTATAGCATCGGTCTTTGTAGGCGCTGATAGTATGAGCCGAGCTATGGGTGTATCTTCGTATCTTGCAGATTTAGTTGTTTCTACTTCTCTTCTGTGTGTCCTTATAGGTGGATTTTTTGGCCGCTTCAAATTGGTGAGAACAAATTTAGAAGGTAAGAATTAAGTGATTGAAATTTTTCAAATTCTTTTGAGTGAAAGCTTTTGGGCGGCTTCTTTAAGAATAGCTACACCCCTAATTTTCGGTGTTTTAGGCGCTTTGATTTGTGAAAAATCTGGTGTTCTCAATTTAGGCATTGAAGGAATATTTGTAGCGGGTGCAATGGCGGGTTGGATGGCTGTTTGGCTAGGTGCTGGTCTTTGGGGTGGTGTAGTCGTTGCTGCGATATCTGGTGGATTTTTTGGGTTAATTCATGCTATTTTAACAGTCCCGTTAGGGTTATCTCAGCACGTTTCAGGACTTGGAGTTACATTATTTGCAACGTCAGTAAGTTACTTTTCTTACAGAACTGCATTACCAAACGTTTCTTCTCCTCCAAGAATTGAACCATTTAGACCCTTGGAAATTCCAATATTATCAGAGCTCCCCTTCATTGGGACAGTCTTATTTCAACAAACTGCCCTGACGTGGTTGGCATTATTCATGGTTGGACTTGTTTGGTACGTTATGAACCGAACTGGCTTAGGCGTTGCGATTAAGGCCGTTGGAGATAATCCAAATAGTGTGGATGCACAAGGTTTAAGCGTCTATGGACTAAGGATTGGAGCTATTATGGCAGGCTCGGCTCTCATGGCCTTGGGCGGTGCTTTTCTTACTATGTCAGCTTTTGATGCTTTTTTCTTTGGAATGGTAAATGGAAGGGGCTGGATTTGTATAGCCTTAGTTATCTTTGCTAGTTGGAGACCTGGAAAAGCTTTATTGGGTGCATTGTTATTTGGGGCATTTGATGCATTGCAAGTTCGAATGCAGACCGAGGTGGGAGCAAAAGTTCCTTCTCAGGTTTTTCTTGCTGCACCATATATCCTTTCGATAGTAGCTCTGGTTATAGCCGCCAGACGAGCAGAATATCCAAGGGCTCTGCTCACACCTTGGTTTAAAGGGCAAAGATAGGAATACATTATGTTTGATTTTTTGGTTAAAAACGCTTCCCTACCCGATGGAAGAGAGAATATCGATATAGCCGGCAAAAATGGTTTTATTACTAATGTAGAAAAAAATATATCTGCTGAAGCAAAAGAAACTATTGATGCAAAGGGTTGGCTTTTAGCTCCGCCTTTTATCGACCCACACTTTCACATGGATGCAACTTTGTCGCTAGGTACACCACGATTAAATAAATCTGGAACATTATTAGAAGGAATATCACTTTGGGGGGAGTTGAAATCTATCCAGTCTGTAGATGACATAATCGCAAGATCATTAAAATATTGTGATCTAGCTGTTTCAATGGGCATCGGAGCGATAAGAACTCATGTTGATACATGCGATGACGAATTGAAAGGTGTGCAAGCCCTTTTAGAGGTTAAAAACTATATCAAAGACTATTTGGATCTTCAATTGGTAGCTTTCCCTCAAGATGGGCTTTACCGAGATCCTTCAGCCTTAGAAAATACCCTTCGTGCTTTGGATATGGGGGTAGACATTGTTGGGGGTATACCTCACTTCGAACGAACTATGTCGGAAGGCACGCGGTCAATTACAACTCTTTGTGAAGTAGCGGCTGAAAGAGGATTGTTGGTCGATATGCACTGTGATGAAACAGATGATCCGATGAGCCGTCATATAGAAACTCTTGCATATGAAACCCAGCGTCTTGGCTTACAGGGCCGAGTCACAGGTTCTCATCTAACTTCAATGCATTCAATGGATAATTATTATGTATCTAAATTAATACCATTGATTGCAGAAGCAGGCGTGCATGTATTACCTAATCCTCTCATAAACATAATGCTTCAGGGGAGACATGATACTTATCCCAAGCGCAGGGGACAAACAAGAGTAAGAGAGTTACGTGATGCAGGCGTTTTGATTGGATTTGGATCGGATTGTGTTATGGATCCTTGGTACTCACTAGGTAAAGCTGATATGCTGGATGTAGCCTTTATGGGTTTGCATGTTGGCCAACTGTCTAGTCGTGAGGATATGGCATGGTGTTTTGATGCAATTACATCGAATTCGGCGACTGTAATGCACCTTGAAGATTATGGAATAAGCGTTGGATCCAAGGCAAATTTTAATTTGCTTCAAGCGAAAGATGCTATTGAGGCGATAAGACTGCGCGCTCATAGACTTTCTGTGGTGCGAGGTGGAAAACTGATATCAAGAAATGCTCCATTGAACTCGGAATTACTTATTGAAGGTCGCCCTAATATTATCGACCCTTCTGCCTATGCTCCCAAGTAGGAATTATTTTGTAAAAAGTTCCCTAATTAAGCATAGGTTTATATGATTAGTTCGCTGAATATAAAAATTAAAAGCCACTTAGTAATGTTACTATTTTCTTTGTTCGTGGCCGGCTCATTTATCTTTGGAAAAATATTTGCCGAAATTATTCAACCCGAACTTTTGACTTTTTATAGGTTCCTTTTGGGCGCTCTAATACTCGGATCATATTTGAGTTTTTCCAAGAAATTATCGCGCGCTATTTTAATTAGGCCGTGGCGCTATTTTGTACTGAGTGGAATTTATTCTATATATTTCGTTTTTATGTTTATAGCCCTTAGGCATACATCTACTATTTCGACATCAGCCATTTTTGCACTTATGCCGTTTTCAACGCTGATTTTGGACTCATTGTTTTTTAACAAAAAGTCTAAAACTTTAATTTGGCTAGCATTAGGTTTGAGTTCATTTGGCGCCCTATTTATTGTTTTTGATGGCTCGTTACATAACGCGCTTAATTTTAAATTGGACTATGGTGAACTTATATTTTTAATTGGAACGATCGTCTATTCAACTTACGCTTTATTTCAACCTAGGTTAAATAATGGTGAAAATTTGCTAATTACTACATTTGGAGTTTTAACCGCAGGAACAGTAATTTTAGGTTTAACTCTGATAATTCAGGATAAAAATTTTACTCCTGACACAATTCCGATTGGGCTAATTTTTCTAGTTATTTACCTTGCAATTTTTGCGTCAATAGGAACTATTTTGTGTCTAAATTATGCTTCAAATAAAATTCCGGGAACCAATGTGATGGCCTACAGCCTACTAATCCCTTTCTGGGTTTTACTAGTAGAAAGTTTTGGCAAAGATGGCCTTGCCCCAGCTTATACTTATATTGGCATAGTGCCTATTGGTTTAGGCCTTCTAATTCTTTATCGAAATTCCTAATAATTAAGCGAAACTTTACTCTAAAAAGTGTTTTCCAATGTTAGGAGTTAAATTGTTTCCACGTATCTGAATTCTCGAGAGGCAGATCCATCCAAAGCTTCTAGGGCAGCTTGATATTCTGGGCCATTGTAACCTTTGTCAGCCGCTTCCATACTGGGCCATTCTATTACTACCGTTCTAGTTTTTTGGCCTTCTTCGCGAACAGCTATGGGAACGCCCCTTGCAAGGAATTTGGCTCCTGCTTTTTCCATTGCTGGTAAGGCTAATTTTGCATAAGCTGCTAATTTTTCTTCGTCAGAGACTGATTTGTAAATAACTACCTGTAAAACTTTGGACATTATAACCCCTTTGGAAATTAGTTTTCGTTTGCTCAGATTTGCACCAAAAAATAAACAAATTTCAACATCTATTTCAAATTTTGCGTTTTTATTTAAATATCCTATCAAAAATTGACCATATG
>Ga0315315_10007589_pt1 | contig 10037 bp, 9 predicted proteins | sample M140m3416metaG_FD_203699 | JGI IMG/M metagenome (GOLD analysis project Ga0315315, IMG submission 203699) | Ammonia-oxidizing marine archaeal communities from Monterey Bay, California, United States - M1 40m 3416 | ecosystem: Environmental > Aquatic > Marine > Intertidal zone | place: USA... | reverse complement strand
AACAATATGACAGAATCTTGTAAAATTCCAGTAATAGCTGATTGTGATACTGGGTTTGGAGGTCCTAGTAATGTAAGTTACATGGTTAAAAAATATGAAAGTGTTGGAGTTGCAGCTATAAGTATTGAGGATAAAACATTTCCCAAACAAAATAGTTTACTCAAAGGAGGTAAACAGGAATTAATTTCTCAAAAAGAATTTGTTGCAAAAATTATTGCGGCAAGAGAAGCAAAACAAAATCAAGATTTTATGATAATTGCAAGAACTGAAGCATTGATTGCCGAGATGGGTGTTGATGAAGCTCTAAAAAGAGCATATGCATACGAGAATGCAGGGGCAAATGCAATTTTAATTCATTCAAAAAAGAATAATCCTGACGAAGTTTTTGAATTTTCAGATAAGTGGAACGGTAAAGTGCCATTGATTGTAGTTCCAACTTCATATCCATCAGTGGGATTAGATGAATTAATAGAACATAAAATAAAAATGGTAATTTATGCAAATCAATCACTTAGAGTTGCATATACAGCGATGTCAAGAGTTTTAAATGAAATTAATCATGTAAATAGATTGACAGAAGTTAAAGAAGAAATGACGTCAATGGAAAAAATTTTTGATTTACAAGAAATGTATAACATAAAAAAAGAAGAGAAAGATATTGAAACTGAATTAAAAAAATTAGGTTATCTTAAATGAAAAATGAAAATCAAAAACAAATGTGTGATTTTCTTTTAAATAATGGAATTGAAAATTTAGTAGGAGTTCCAGATTCAACTTTAAAACATTTCATTGCAAAAGGTTTGGAATTAAAGAAGAATATTATTGCAACTAGAGAGGAGGAAGCAATTGGAATAGGTACTGGTATGACACTATCTAATAGTCCAACAATTATTTACATGCAAAATGCAGGTTTTGCAAATTCAATTAGTACAATTACATCACTTGTAAAATTATACAAAATCCCACTCCTTTTCATAATTGGTTGGAGAGGATATTTAAAAAATGATGCACCAGAACATCAATTAGTTGGAAAAATACAGCCGAAATTATTAAAATTAATTAATTTAGAATCAAGAATTGTGACGGATACGAATTGGAAAAATAATTCAATATGGGCTTTAAAAAAAATTCAACAACAAATTCCTTGTGCGTTAATAGTTAGGAGAATGAATGTTGAATAAAAATACAGCAATAAAAATAATTTTAAAAAATATTGATGGACCTATTATTTCTGCAAATGGACATATAAGTAGAAATCTGTACAGTGTTAAAGATCTTAATTCAAATTTCTATATGATTGGATCAATGGGATTAGCTTCATCTATTGGTTTAGGTGTAGCATTAAAAAATAAGGAAAAAAAAGTTTTTGTTTTAGATGGTGATGGGAATATTTTAATGAATTTAGGATCACTAACTACTATAGGAACATTAAAGCCAAAAAATTTGGTCCATATTATTTTAGATAATGAAAGTCATGAATCTACTGGAGGACAACCTACTCATTCAAGTAAAATACAAGTAGAAAAAATTGCAAAAGTAGTGAATTATACTGTATTTAAAATTGAAAAAATTTTAGAACTAGAAAAAATAATGAAAAAAATTAAAAAAATAGATGGTCCAATAATGATTTTAATAAAAATTTCACAGAAATCAAAAATAGGTAAAAGAATTGAAATAAAACCTGATGCGATTAGGCAAAGATTCACTGAGAGTTTAAAAAACTAAGTAATATTATTAAAAATGATAAATATGATAAATCAAGATTTTTCAAATTGCAGTATCATATTGATTAATTTAGATGGGTTAAGAAAAGATAGAATAGAAAAATGTCCTATACTTAAAAAAATCAAAGAAGAAAATATTTATTTTTCAAAAATGATTAGTGTGTCACCATACACTCTAGCAGCACACCATTCAATTTTTTCAGGATTATATCCATCACAAAATGGTGTCGATGCTTATTATCACATGTTTAGATTTAAAAAAGAAATTAAAACATTCCCAGAAATTTTAAAAGACGAAGGTTTCTATACAAAGGCAGACGTAATTAGTGAAAATATAATTCCAAAAAGAGGATTTAATGAAATTAGTACATTTGATGAAAAAACAACTAATTTTAGTATTAGACATAGTGAAATTATTAAAAAAATTGCAAAAGAAGAAAAATTTTTTCTTTTTTTGCATTATGAGGGTGTTCATAGTAAATTATTAGAAGATGTAATGAAAAAATATGATCCAAAAGAAAATGATGATGAATATTTTGATAACATTTCAGATAATGAAAAAAGATATGATTCATATCTAGTAGAATGCAACGAGTATGTTAAAAATATCCAGAAAACAATTAAAGAAATTTCTAAAGAGAAAAAAGTAGTTGTAATTTGGTTTGCCGATCATGGAGCAAGTATTGGTGAAAAAAAGGGTGAAAAATTTTATGGAATCTATACTTATGAGTATACAATAAATTCATTTTGTATAATTGAGTATCCCATAAATGAAAAAAATGAAATTAGTAAACAGTGCAGTATTCTTGATTTTTATCCATCTATCTTAGAGTTATGTGGAATCAAACCAACATTAGATATTAAATTAGAAGGTAATAGCTTAATACAATTATCTAATAATGAATATAATTTTAAGGAAAAACCAATTTTCATTGAAACCGGTGGATTGTATGGATATTGGCCTTCACCAAAAAGGCATAACATTTTTGCGGTAAGATTTGAAGATAAAAAAATTATTTACAACGACTCATCAAAAATTTGGGAATACTATAATTTACTTAAAGATCCAAAAGAAATTTCAAATATTTATGATAAAAATATTGAAGAAATTAGTAAAATGAAAAAAATGTTAATTGAATATTTAATGAAATTAAATATAACTACGGAAAAAATTAATTAAAATATTAAATTCAAACATAACCTAATTTTTTTAGTTCTTCCTCAATCTTTTTAGTTTCATCTTCATCATAATTTTCTATGTTAGAAGAAGTATTTGAAATTAAATTTTTTAAAATAGTTTCCATTTTAGTAACAATTTCAGGATTTTTTTTTGCAATATTTTTATCCTCAAAAGGATCATCAATTAGATTGTAAAGATTAACACGTAATTTGTAATTATCTTTATCACGAAAATATTTGTATTTCGAAGTTCTAATTCCAATTACATCATTAGTGATAATCTCTAATGATAAATGTGAACTTTCAATGTAATTTACTAATTCATTTACTTCCTTACCATCAATAATAGGTAATAAACTCCTTCCATCAATTTCATTATCTCGACTAGGTAACTTTAGAATATCACAGATTGTTGGAAGAATGTCAATTGTTCTTACTTGTTGAGAAATTTTTATATTTTTTTTAATACCATATCCAGCAAAAAGAAGTGGAACGTGTAATAAATCATCAAAAAGAAAATGATCTTTATCACTTCTTTGCCAAAGTAAACCTCTTTTTTCATGTGGTTTTAAATCAATTTTTTTTAACTTAGATATTCTTCTTTCTTTTCGTATTTTTTCTAAAGCAAAAAATGCTTTTGATTTAATTGGGTTTAAAAATTGAGGAATATTTTTTCCAACATTCCTAGCTGCAGTTTGTAAAGAAGGGTTAACTTCTAAACTAATTTGTTCGTCGTTATGAGTAATTGAAGTTAAATAGGAACCATGATCTGCAGTCAATATTACAATTGTTTCATCAAGATTAATTTTTTCTAAAAATTTCCCAATCCAAATATCTAAATTTGAAACTGATTTATCAAAATTTGATAATCCATATTTTATATCATTTACATTATCAGGAACACTGATAGGGAAATGCAAATCTTCTATATGTAAATATATGAACCAAGGATTTTTAAGATTTGATTCCAGCATTTTGAGAATTTTATTTCCTAAACCTTTTGAACATGTCAAATAGTAATCAAAAAAACAATCATTATTTTCAAATTCAGGAAAAATTCCTACTGTTTTTGATAATGATGGTAAATGACCATAAAAATGATATCCTTGTTCTTCTAATATGTCAAAGGACGTTTTGATGTTAGGATTAATTTTATTTAATTTCTCAGAACGTATTCCAGTTTTAAAAGGATGTAGTCCAGTTAACATACTAGACCAGGAAAGAAGAGTTCCGTCAGCAGAACTAATTGCTTGATCAAAAAATGTTCCATTTTGAACTAGTTTATCTAAATTTGGAGTGAGAGAACTTTTATTACTTCCAGAAAATTTATCTGCACGAAAGGAATCAATGACTAAAAATAAAATATTAGGTTGCATATATCAAAATGCATTAAATGGATATCTAAGCCTTACTAGAAAATATTTCTTGATGGGTATCTAAGCGTGGGAACATTATTCTATAGGCTAAAAAGTTTAGAATTATGTTTGAAGGTAAAAAAATCCTAATTACTGGTGGTACAGGATCATTAGGTCAGGCGTTAACTAAACGTCTACTTGAATATAATGTAGATAATATTCGAATTTTTAGTCGAAATGAGTATAAACAAATTGATATGGAATCCAAATTTAACGATAGTAGATTAAGATTCCTATTAGGAGACATACGAGATTATCCAAGATTACTAAGAGCTATGCAAGATGTAGATATTGTTTTTCATACGGCTGCACTAAAACATGTTCCAAAAATTGAGTATAACCCATTTGAAGGGATTAAAACAAATGTTTTAGGTTCACAAAATGTAATTGATGCCTGTTTAGAAGAAAATGTTGAAAGAGTTGTTGCTATTGGAACAGATAAAGCAGTTTCCCCTCTTAATACATATGGTGCAACAAAAGCACTTATGGAAAAATTATTTGTTGCAGCCAGTAATTATATTAATCCAAAAAAACATAGAACAAAATTTATCACAGTAAGATACGGAAATGTTTTAGGAAGTAGTGGATCAGTAATTCCAGTTTTTCTTCAACAAATAAAGGCTAAACAAAAAATTACAATAACCGATCCAGAGATGACAAGATTAAGTACTACGATGGAAGCAGCACTTGATTTCATTTTAAAAGCAACAGAAATTGGCAAGGGTTCTGAAATTTTTGTTCCCAAATTACGATCTTATTCTATTACAGACGTGAAAGAAGTTTTACAGGAATTACATGGGAATACAGGTGAAGAAATAATTGGTATTCGTCATGGAGAAAAATTACATGAAATATTGATTAATCAAGACGAGATTAAGTATAGTTGGGAATTAGATGATTTGTATATGATTTCAAACCCAATTTTTGATGATGATGTAATTAAATCAAAATATCCACAGATTAAACATTTGAAAGATTTAGGCGAATATTCATCAGATAAAGCAGAAAAAATTTCTAAAGATGAATTAAAAAAATTAATAGAAAAATTAGAATTATAATCTAATAATCTGAAAACATATTTGTAAAAAAATATTTCAATTTTTTAGCTTAAGATATTCATTAAATTTAATAGAATTAATACCATTTCCAAAAATTGCTCCACCTTCTGTTGCATTAATTGTTTTGACTTTATTTTGTGTTTTTTGAATAAATTCTTTTAATGCATTTGAATAATACAAAAAAACTGGATCTTGAATATAATGACAATTAAAGTCAGGATTAAAAGTTATTGGAAAAGCTTGCTTAACAGATTCTGAATTATCTTTTCCTGATTTTATTTTTTCAACATATTCATAGAGAATTGGATGAGCACGACCAATTGAATTAAAATCTATTTCTCCATTCTGATTTTCAATTGGATATGACTGATCAATTCCTATTAAAATTACTTCAGGACATTTTAAAATATTCCAGGATACAGTCCACGCTGCAGTTCCAACATTTCCGCCAGTTTGTATTCCAGGAAATCCTTTTTGATTTTTTTCACTGCGGCTCATTATCCCAGAAATATAATTAAAGGATGTTTTTCCTTTATCATAATCAAATAATGCATGTACCCAATAAACCTCCATACCTGAATCAATAATTGCCTCATATGTTGATGGATGCACTGTTGTTGAAACAATACATTTTATCTTACTACCAAATTTTTTTACAATGTCTTTTTCAAACCATTGTTTTTGATGTGATTGAGTATCAATTACTACTACAAAAAAATTTTTAAATTTATCTGGAGTTACACCTTCCTCTAATGCTTTAGACAATACACTATCGCAACAAATAATCGCACCCTCAAAATTACTATTTGCTAGAATTTTTAGATGATTATGTTTTTTTAATGATGGACCTCCTCCAATAATAATTCCTGATGGATATTCTTTTTCAGGAATTAATTTTTTTGCAGAATGACCATTTTGTATAGTTAAAAGATTATTTTTAAAATTTTTTATCCAATCATCAAAATAGACATCATAATTTTTTTTTTCAAAAATATTTTCTAAAATTTTGGAATATGAATTTTCTTCATCGATCAGATTAGAAAACCATTCATTCCAACTTTTATTTTTAAACCCCATATTTTCTTTTTTTTCTAAGAGTTTTTGATATGTTTTTTCGTCAAGGTCAAATGATATATTTTCAGACATCAGAGTTCTTCAATAAAGAATTCATCATCATTTTCAGTTGTGCGAAAAACCATATGTGAGCCTACACCTGAGCTTTCAATCAAAGCTTCGAATTTTTGCTTATCTACATTCTCCTTATCGGTTTCAATTTTTTTGACATTGAAATTTGATTTTATCATATATTAAATAACAAATTTAGTACTTAAAAAAATTTCTATTTTAAAATCTAGTTTAGACGAGGCTTCAATTCAACACTAACTTGATTTTCTGCTAAACATACAGGGCATTCTTTATTCCATTTTTCATCATGTGACCAATTTCGCATATGAGCTAATTTTAATAATTTTCCATAATCCTGTAAATTCATAAAATGTTTAATTGCAATCAAATCACCAAAATCAAATTTTTGACTGACTGTACAAGAATAATCTGTTGCATTATTTAATGACAAGAGAAATTTTTCTAATGCATCGTTTTTCCATTTTGCAACTAAGTCTTTTGGAATGTCAGATATTTTGTTATTACGTAATAATTCTAATTTTTCATCATATTGTGCCAAAATAGAATCTTCGTGATCCATGAAAATTTTTGTACCAGGATACGGTGTACAAATGAAAGGATTGACTGTTGCTTTGTTATGTTTTAAGAATTTGACAGTTTCTAGAACATCATTAATATCCTCATTTGGATTACCTACCATGAAAGTCATGTGTGGTTCAACTCCATTATTTCGCATGGTGTCAATTGCACGCTGATTATCAGCAGATGTTACACCTTTTCCTATATCTTTTAGTAATACTTTATCACTTCCACTTTCTCCACCTACAGAAATATAGACAAAACCAGCTTCCTTCATGTGTTTAACTATTTCAGGAGAGATACTAGGTGCATCACCAGATGTTCCTAATTTGACTTTTTTATGTAATCCTTCTTGTATCCATAAATCACAAAATTCATGAACTCTTTTTGGATACGCTGTTAGATTTTCATCTAATAAGCAAATATAGTCAATTTTATATTTTTCATAAAGCATTTTCACATGTTTTACAATGTATTCTGGTGAAAAAAATCTGGTGATTGCTTGATATTCAAATTCTTTATCCATCTCTTTAACTTTTTTATCTCCGTATAGTGCTAGTTGATCCCAGCGATTCATTCCATTATGTGTACAAAATGTACATTGCCTAGGACAACCTCTTTCTGTTACAAAATTTATTCGTCGTTTTGCATTCCAAAATCCACCTGGAAACCACATTGAACCAGAATATGAAAAATAAGAATCCATATCTAAAAGATCATATGCAGGATAAGGAATAACATCAAGATTTGGAATTAAAGGTCTTGGTTCATTAAACACTATTGTATCATCTTGTCTATAACAAATTCCTTTAACTTTATTCCATTGTTTAGAATCATATGTTCTTAGTACTTCTCTCCAAGTTTCTTCACCTTCACCCATTACTGCAATATCAATTTCAGGATTAAACTCCATCATTTTTTGTGGCATGTAAGTAATGAATCCGCCTCCAGCTACAATTAGAGCATCAGGATTTATTTTTCGTGAAATATACAATAATTTCTTAATATCTTTGTACATGCTACTTAAGCCACCAATTGCAATGATATCCCATTTTTCAACTGCAATCTGCTTTGCAGAATCTCTCAATGATGGAATGGGTCTACTGCTATTAAGATCAAGTAATGCAACTTGATGTCCTTCTTCAATAGCTATACTAGATAAAATTGCAATTCCTGCCGGAATATCACATGGATCAATATCAACTCTAACAGGGGGTTGAATTAACAAAACTTTCATGATATCAACTAATATTTTGACATATTAGGATCAATATTTAAAACTTAATTCATTCAAAATAGTTAAAATTACTGTGTTAGGAACAAAGTAAGATGATTAAGCATAAAGGTGAAATTCTTGGAGAACAAGGAGACTATAAAATTATTCAATGCACTGCATGTAATTTTATCCATCTTAATCCAATTCCTACTAATGAGACATTATTAGAAATGTATGAAAAAGAATATTATCAAAAAGTAAAACCAGATTACATTACAAAAGATGAAAGTGAATTAAATTATTGGAATTTATCATTTGATGAAAGATTAGACTTTTTAGAAAAAAATATTGAAAAAAATAGACGAATATTAGATATTGGGTGCGGGGCAGGTTTCTTTTTATCACGTGCAAAATCTCGTGGATGGGATGTAGTTGGTATTGAACCCTCAAAAATTCCTGCAGTTTATGCAGAAAATAACGGTTTAACAATAATTCAGGATTTTTTTGAAAAAATTGATTTAGCAAAAATAGGAAAATTTAATGCAATACATATGAAATTCTTTTTAGAACATAGTTCCTCACCAAATAAAATTTTAGAGATTTGTAATTCAATTTTAGAAAAAAATGGAATATTAATTATAGAAGTTCCAAATGATTTTAATCCATTACAGTTAGCAGCTCAAAAAAGTTTAAAAGAAAAACAGTATTGGATTGCAACCCCAGATCACATAAATTATTTTAATTTTGAAAGTCTTGAAAAAATATTGAATAAAAATGGGTTTGATTTAATTAAAAAGGAATCAACTTTCCCTTTAGAATTATTTCTATTAATGGGAAATAATTATCTAAATAATCCAAATATAGGTAAAGAAAAACATGATGAACGTATGAATTTAGAAATTAATCTTTCTCAAACAGGTAATAATGATATTAAGAAAAAAATGTATCAATCATTTGCAGAAATAGGAATTGGTAGGACTGCAATTGTTTATGCTAAAAAAACTAGTTAAATAATACAGAGGATGAAAAATGCTTGATAAGAAATTGATTGGGTGTATTATTCAAGCAAGACTTGGATCAAATCGTTTTCCAAAAAAAATTTTACAACTATTAGATGAAAATAATACAGTTTTAGATTATGTATTATCTCAGATAAAACATTCAAAATTTTTAGATGAGATAATTTTAGCAACTACAATAGAAACTCAGGATGATAAAATTGAGGAAATTGCAGTTAATAAAAAAATAAAATCATTCAGAGGAAGTGAAAATGATGTTTTAAGTAGATATTATTCCTGTGCTAAAAAATTTTCTTTAGACACCATTGTTCGTGTTACATCTGATTGTCCATTAATTGATCCTAAAATTCTAGATAAAGGAATAGAAATTTTTTGTTCTGATGATTATGATGTATTAACAACAAATCAACCTTATACTTTTCCAGATGGTTTAGGTTTTGAAATTTTTTCACTTTCAGCAATTGAAAAAATTGTAACAAAAGCGAATTTATCTTCTGAAAGAGAGCATGTTACGCCATTTTTTTATAATAATTCAAAAGATTTTAAAATTTTTAATTATAAAAATAAAAAAAATCAATCAAAGATTAGATGTACTATTGATTATCCAGAGGATCTAATATTACTTAAAAAATTAGTATCTAGAATTAAAAATAGACCGATTTTATTAGATGATATAACTTCAGAATTTAAAAAAGATCCTAAATTAATGGAAATTAATGGAA
>Ga0315315_10007587_pt1 | contig 10041 bp, 7 predicted proteins | sample M140m3416metaG_FD_203699 | JGI IMG/M metagenome (GOLD analysis project Ga0315315, IMG submission 203699) | Ammonia-oxidizing marine archaeal communities from Monterey Bay, California, United States - M1 40m 3416 | ecosystem: Environmental > Aquatic > Marine > Intertidal zone | place: USA... | reverse complement strand
GTACTTTTAGATTTTCACAAAAATAAAAAATTTTATTTTATTAAAAAAAGAGACAAAGGGAAAATTTTTGAAACACCAAGAATTATAAATCAAATAAGATATCTTTTTAACACAACCAAAATATTAATTAAAAAAAAAATTTATAATAATAATAATTTTAAAATAGCATATTTCAATTTGAAAAAAATTAATTCACCTATCATAATTAAAAATAGCTCAAAAAAATTTTTAGCAGATCCATTTTTAATCAAACATAAAAACAATAATTTTTGTTTTGCAGAAGAATATGATTACATTAAAAAAAAAGGACACTTAGTGTGTATTGATTTAAATAAAAAAAAGAATAATAAAAAAATTATAATAAATGAAAAATTTCATTTATCTTTTCCATATGTATTTAATTACAACAATAAATTTTTTATGTGTCCAGATACTTCAAGTATTTCTGAAATCAGACTTTATGAATGTGTTAACTTTCCATTAAAATGGAAATTCTATAAAACAATTAAAAAAAACATTAACTCTGTTGATAATATTATTTTTAAGAGTAAAGGCTTGTGGTGGTTATTTACAAACGTAGATCAATCTAAAACTGGAGATTTTTCTCATGATCTTTCAATTTTTTACTCTAAAAAAAGTCCTTTAACAAATAGATGGAAAAGTCATTCATTAAATCCAATCAAAATTAATAGTTTAGAGTCAAGAAATGCAGGCTTTCTTTTTGAAAACAAAAAAATGATTAGAATTTCTCAAGTACAGGGGTTTGATAACTACGGCGAAAACATAAATTTTCACTTGATAAAAACTTTAACTACCACAAAATACAAAGAACAATTAATCAAAAACAAAAATTTTATAAAAATTAAAAAAAATCTTAATAACGTAGATATACATCATTTTTCTAAAATTAAAAATGATGTATTGGTTGATTTTAAATCTAGTTAACTTTATATTTTTTTTTTATTTCAGATTGCGCTGCAGCTAATCTGGCAATTGGAACTCTGTAAGGAGAACAAGAAACATAATTTAAACCTGTTTTAGAGCAAAAATCTATACTTTTAGGATCACCCCCATGTTCACCACAAATACCCAGTTTTAAATTTTTATTCTGATTTTTTCCTTTATTAACTGCAATTTCAATCAAGTCGGCAACTCCATCGTCTATTGAAACAAATGGATCAATTGAAAAAATTTTGTTATCTAAATAATCATTTAAAAATTTTCCACTATCATCTCTGCTTATTCCAAAAGTAGTTTGAGTTAAATCATTTGTTCCAAAACTAAAAAATTCAGCATGTTTAGCTATTTCTTTTGCTTTAATTGCTGCTCTCGGAAGCTCAATCATTGTTCCAACTATGAATTCGAACTTTAATTTATATTTTTTTTGAACTTCACCAGCAATTTTTATTACTAGATCTTTCATTATTTTTATTTCAGCTTCTGTCGAAACTAAAGGTATCATAATTTCTGGATAAGCTGTTTTTATCTTATTTTTTTTTAAATCTGCTAATGCTTAAAATATTGCTCTACACTGCATTTCATAAATTTCAGGAAAAGATATACCAAGCCTACAACCTCTATGACCAAGCATTGGGTTTTGTTCATGAAGTTCCTCTATTCTAGACTCCACCTCTTTAATCGGCAAACTTACTACTTTTGCAATTTCTTTTATTTCTTTTTCTGTGCGCGGTAAAAATTCATGAAGAGGAGGATCTAGCAATCTAATAGTGACGGGCAAGCTACTCATAATTTTAAAAATTTCTCTAAAATCTTTTTTTTGATGTGGCAAAAGTTTTTCAAGTGGTTTAGCTCTATTTTCTTTTGTTTTAGATAAAATCATTTCTCTTACAGATAAAATTCTTTCTTCATCAAAAAACATATGTTCTGTTCTACAAAGCCCGATACCTTCAGCACCAAAATCCTTGGCTGTTTTTGTATCTTTAGTTGTTTCTGAATTACTTCTTATCTTTAATTTTCTAAAACTGTCAGCCCAAGACATTAATTTAGAAAAATCTCCTGAGATTTCTGGTTTTACAGTTGCTACACTTCCACAAATTACTCTACCTGTAGATCCATCAATTGTTATAATATCTCCTTCTTTAATTTCCATAGAACTAGTTTTAAAAGTTCTATTCTCATAGTTTATATCAATTTCACTTGAGCCAGAAACACATGGTCTACCCATTCCTCTTGCTACAACGGCAGCATGGCTTGTCATGCCTCCTCTTGCGGTTAAAATTCCTTTAGCAGCATGCATTCCTTGAATATCTTCTGGTGAAGTTTCTACTCTTACTAAAATTGTATCTTGCATCATTCCTGTCAATCTCTCTGCCTCTTCAGATGAAAAAACTACTTTTCCACTTGCAGCTCCTGGGGATGCTGGAAGACCTTTAGCTATTACGTTAATAGAACTTTTTTCGTCCAAAGTCGGGTGAAGCAAAGTTTCTAAAGAATTAGGGTCAATTCTTAATACAGCTTCTTTTTTTGAAATTATTTTTTCTTTTACCATATCAACTGCTATCTTTACTGCTGACTTAGCTGTTCTTTTTCCTGATCTAGTTTGAAGCATCCAAAGTTTATTATTTTCAACAGTGAACTCAACATCTTGCATATCTTTGTAGTGATTTTCTAATTTTTTTAAAATTTTATAGAGTTGCTTATAAACATTAGGCATAGACTCTTCCATTGAAGTAGCCGTTACTTTTGCTTTTCGTCTTGCTCTTTTTGTTATGTATTGAGGCGTTCTTATTCCAGCTACAACATCTTCACCTTGTGCATTGATTAAATACTCACCATATATTTCATTTGAACCATCTGAAGGGTTTCTTGTAAAAACTACTCCTGTTGCACAATTTTCACCCATATTACCAAAAACCATTGACTGAACATTTACAGCAGTTCCCCATTCAGCTGGGATTTGATTTAGTTTTCTATATACTTTTGCTCTATTACTTTCCCAAGATAAAAATACTGCGCTAATAGCACCTAACAATTGTTGATGAACATCTTGTGGAAATTCTTTTTTAGCTTTTTCTTTAACTGTTCTCTTAAAATCTTCTATTAATCCGTTCCAATCATTTTCATCTAAATCAGTATCTAGAAGAACTCCTTTTGTTAGTTTATAATTTTCTATTAGTTCTTCGAAATGATAAGCTTCTACACCCATCACAACATTGCCATACATTTGGATGAATCTTCGATAACTATCTTTAGCAAATCTCTCATTAGAAGTTTTTAAAGCTAATGCTTTTACAGTTTTGTCATTTAAACCAAGATTTAAAATTGTATCCATCATTCCTGGCATTGATACTCTAGCACCTGATCTAACGGAAAGGAGAAGTGGATTTTTTAAATCTCCAAATTTTTTTCCAACATCTTTTTCAATAACTTTTAATTCTTTTTTAATTTGAGCAACTAAATTTTTATTCAATTTTTTTTTATCTATGTAAAAAAGCTCACATACTTTAGTTGAAATTGTAAATCCTGGAGGTACTGGAAGACCCATTCTTCCCATCTCAGAAAGATTGGCACCTTTGCCTCCTAAAAAATTTTTAGGATTTTTAATCTTTTTACTATCTTTAGAATTAAAATTTAAAATAAGTTTTTTCATTAGTGGGAATCGATTAAAGAAAAATTAACATAATTATCAAATGTTTTACATAACATTTGAATTAATTCCAGCCTGTTTTTCTTAATTGCAGGATCTTCCTCGTTAACGATTACATTATCGAAGAAATCAAAAACTACTTTTTTTGACTCAGCTAAATTAATAAGTGATTGCTCAAAATTCTCATCTTTGCTGATGCTTTGAAAATATTTTCTTAATTCGTTAATTTTTTTAAATAAATTTTTTTCAAATTCAGTTTTAAAAATACCAGGATCAGTTGTATTTGATAGATCAAGTTTTTTGCTTTTTAATTCACTGTCAAGTATGTTGGATGCTCTTTTATAACTTGAAATAAGATCAATTCCATTAGATTTACTAATCATTTTATTCAAGCTTTTAGCTTTACCAAAAATTACTACAGATTGATCCAAATTAAGTGAATTTGTAGAGGCTTGAATAATATCATGACGAATTTTCTCTTCCTTCATATAAAATTTCAACCTATCCATTAAAAAATCAGATAATTCTTTTTGTAAAAATTTATTCTCAAATATAAACCCTTGTTCAATATACAAGCTTGAAGAATAGCTAATTAAATCTCTTATTTTAAAATCTTTTTTGTTCTCAATTATTGTTCTTATTATACTTAAAGCAATTCTTCTTAATGCAAATGGATCTTTAGAACTTGTTGGTTTTTGGTTTATACCAAAAAAACCCACTAAAGTGTCTATTTTATCAGCTAATGAAATCGCAATACTATATGGTTTTTTTGGTACTTTTGAGTTAAGGCCTGAAGGTAAATATTGTTCACTTATTGCAAGCGATACATCTTTTTCAAAACCTTGTTCCTGAGCAAAATAACCTCCCATGATTCCTTGAAGTTCAGGAAACTCGCCCACAAGTTCAGAAACTAAGTCCACTTTGCAAATAGAAGCAGACAATTCAACTTTTTCTTTACTAATTAATAATTCATCTGAAAGCATTCCTCCAAGTTTTCTCATCCTTTGAACTTTATCAAAGTACGTTCCCAACCCTTTGAAATAATTCATAGATTTTAATTTTGAAACTCTTTTGACTAAGTTTTGAGATCTATCTTTTTGCCAGAAAAATTCAGCGTCACTTAATCTAGCTTCGACAACTCTTTCATTTCCTAATTTTATAAATCCTTTTATGTCTTTTTTATTGGTTACAACCAAAAATTCATTAGTAATATTTCCTTTTTTATCAAAAGTTGGGAAGTATTTTTGATGATGTTGCATAGTAATAATTAAAATTTCTTTAGGAATATTAAGAAACTTTCTATCAAATTCACATGATATTACATTAGGTTGATCTGTTATGTTTACAATTTCATTAAGTAGTTTTGGATTAGTTTCAATCTTTATATTTTTTTTTTTTGAAATTTCATATAATTTTTTTTCAATTAAATTTTTTCTTTTTTCTTGATCAATAATAATATTTAATTTTTTAAAAAAATTATTATAATCCTTAAAATTTATAAAAAATTTTTTCTTTTCTTCAAATTCTTTATCAATAAAAGTTAAGTTTGATGAAGTCAGGTGATGAAAATTAAAAGTTAATTTAGTTTTATCAAACACTGCTAATATTGATTTTAATGGTCTGCCCCAATATAAATCAAATTCACCCCACTTCATTGATTTTTTCCATTGAATTTTTTGCAATATTACAGGAGAAAATTCTTCTAACAAATCGTGCGTATTAAGTTTTTTTGATTTTGTTTTAAAAAAGTAAAACTCTCCTTTGTCTATTTCTTTTTTAAAAAGATCTTTTTTAGTTATAAAATTTGACCTCATAAAGCCCTCTAATGCTACCTCAGGAGCATTTATATTTGGTCCTTTAATTTCTTGTGATTTTAAAACTATTTGCTTCTGTAGACCTTCAAATAAAATTATTAATCTATTTGGTGTTGAGTATGATGAACTTTTTTTAAAAGAAATTAATTTTTCACCAAATAAATTTTTAAAACTTTCTAATAAATCTTCTCTTAAATTCTTTTGAAGAGATGAGGGTATTTCCTCACTAAACAATTCTAAAAAAAAATCTGACATCTAGTTTTGACTATCTAACCAAATTCCTGCAACAGCTTTTGTAATATCTCTAATTCTGCCTATATATCTTGCTCTTTGAGCTACACTTATAGCTCCTCGAGCATCTAAAATATTAAATACATGACTTGCTTTTAAACATTGATCATAAGCAGGTAAAGCTATCTTTTTTTCTACAAGAGATTTTGCTTCTAATTCATGCATATCAAACATCTTTAATAAACTGTCTATATTTGCGAATTCAAAGTTATATGCTGAAAATTCTTTTTCTGCTTGATGAAAAACATCTTGATACTTTACTCCTTCATCATTCCACAATAAATCGTACACATTTTTTTGTTGTTGAGTAAACATACATATTCTTTCTAAACCATAAGTTATTTCTACCGAAACAGGTTTGCATTCAAAGCCTGCCATTTGCTGAAAATATGTAAATTGTGTTATTTCCATACCATCGCACCAAACTTCCCAACCTAAACCAGCCGCACCTAAAGTTGGACTTTCCCAATCATCTTCAACAAATCTAATATCGTGTTCGTTATGATCTATTCCAATAACTGATAAACTGTTAAGATATAATTTTTTTATGTTATCTGGAGAAGGTTTTATTAAAACTTGAAACTGATAGTAATGTTGTAATCTATTGGGATTATCTCCATATCTTCCATCTGTTGGTCTTCTTGATGGTTGAACGTAAGCAGTCTTCCATGGCTTAGTTCCGAGTGATCTTAATGTTGTTGCTGGATGAAATGTTCCTGCACCAACTTCCATGTCGTATGGTTGTAAAATAATACAACCTTTTTTACTCCAAAACTTTTGGAGATTTAGAATTGTTTCTTGAAATGATTGAAATTTTTGTTTTGGTTTTTTTATTTTAGAAACCATATCTTTGCCAGATTGACCTTTCATCTAAGATATTAGCTAATTGGTCTAACTGATTGTTAGATGATGAAAGTTTTTGATTTAGCCAACTTTTAGATTTTTCAAATTTTTTAATTACCACATCTTCTCCAAATTTTAATTTTAAAATTTCATGTGCATTACCTATTCCATCTAATAACCCTAAATCTTTTGCCTTACTACCTGACCAAAATTCCCCTGAAAAAAGCTCTACGTCAGATTTTTTGATCTTTAAAATCTTTATGTAAATCTAATTGTATTTTTTTTAACCTTTCAATATCTTCATTTTTTTCTTCAAGAAAAGGATCTAGTGTGCTTTTGTTTTTTCCAGCAGTATGAACTCTTCTTTCAACACCAATTTTTTTTATCAATTCTGTAAAACCAAATGAAGAATAAATCACTCCTATAGAACCTATTATTGAACTAGAATTTGCATAAATTTCATCACCAGCACATGAAATAAGATAACCACCAGATGCCGCTACATCTTCAGCAAATACAATTACTTTTTTTTTATTTTTTTTTGCTTCCTGTTTTATAAATCTATAGATCATGTGAGACTGTACGGGTGAACCTCCTGGTGAATTAATTGAAATAGCAACACAAACTGCTTTTTTTAATGAAAAAGCCTTTTTTATGATTTCCTCTTGACCAGCAAAATCAATACCTTGTTTAAATTTCCCAACATTTCCTATAACTCCACTTAATTTTAAATGAGCTACTATCTTTTTCTTTTTAAAAAAAGAGAACATTATTATTCCTTATAGAATTATTAATTGAATATATAGCTTACTTATAATGTAAGAAATAGGTGCGTCAATTGATAAGTAATATATATAACTTAATTATATTAATTTAATTAAATAATGGGAACCGTAGTACAGCTTAAAAATCAAATAAACGACTCTTATTTTCAACTTAAGTACTCAGTTGAAGACAAGCTTGACTTAACTGAAGAAAAAATAAAATCAAAATTAGCCAGTGACGTAGATTTAGTTCAAAAAATGACCGATTATCATATTGAAACTGGAGGTAAAAGATTAAGGGCCTTATTAACATTGGGAACAGCAAAGTTGTGTGGTTATTCTAAAGGTTCTAGGGACATTAATTTAGCGGCTTGTGTTGAACTAATCCATAGTGCAACACTAATGCATGACGATGTAATAGATGAAGGTATTGTAAGAAGAGGTAAACAAACTTTAAATAAAGTTTGGGACAATCAATCTTCAGTTTTAATTGGTGACTACTTATTAAGTAGATGTTTTGAGATGATGGTTGAAGATGGTAATTTAGAAGTTTTAAAATTATTATCATCAACATCTTCAAAGATTGCTCAAGGGGAGGTTCTGCAACTTCAGCATAAAGGTGAAGTTGATATGTTAGAAGAAACATATTTAAAAATTATATCAGCAAAAACTGCTGAACTATTTGCTGCAGCAACTAAGGTGGGAGCAATTTTATCTAACGCTGATAGTAAAGAAAAAGATGCTCTTGAATTTTATGGTAGAAACCTTGGTCTAACTTTTCAAATTGCTGATGATACTCTTGATTATAATTCTGAACTTAAATTATTTGGAAAAAAAATTGGTCAAGATTTTTTTGAAGGAAAAATTACACTTCCAGTAATTTTGCTTTTTCAAAAGTTAGACCTAATAGAAAAAAAAGTACTAAAAGAAATTTTTAATAAAGATTTAAGAGTTAAAGATGATTTTGATAAGATTATTTCTTTAATAAAAAAATATAAAATTATTGAGGAATGCTATCAAAAAGCACAACATTATATTAAACTTGCTTCAAATTCTTTAACTGTATTTAAAGATTCAAAAGAAAAAGAAATTCTAAAAAACCTTACGTCGTTTAGTTTAACTAGGAATTTTTAAGGATTTAATAAAGATTTTGTCCAATTACCATTATTATCTTTGGTATACTTAAGTCTTTCATGAATCCTGTTGTCTCCATCTAACCAAAATTCAATAATTAAAGGTGACAAATTCCATCCTGACCAATGACTCGGTCTAGGAACTTTTTTATGATCATTAAATTTTTTTTTATATTCTTCTATTGAATTTATCAATTCATCTCTACTACTTAATTCTTTACTTTGTTTTGATGCCCAAGCACCTATTCTACTTTCATAACTTCTAGAGTTATAATATTCATCAGACACATCATCTGCTACCAATGATGCTGACCCACTAATTCTTATTTGTCTTAAAAGACTCTTCCAATGAAAGCACATTGAAGCTTTAGGGTTTTCTTTTAATTCATTGCTTTTTTGGCTACTTAAGTTTGTATAGAATACAAATCCTTCTTTATTAAAGTCTTTCAATAAAACCATTCTCACTGACGGAAAATTATTCTTATCAGAAGTAGCTAGCGCTACTGCATTAGGATCATTGGGCTCTGATTTTTTTGCTTCATCCATCCAAATTTTAAATAGCTCAATTGGATCATCTAGATCTAAAAAACAGTTATTAAGGCCAAATGAGTTTTTTTGATTCATAATTTAAACAAAATAATCTATATAATATAAATAATGTCATTTAATACTTTTGGAAAGCTATTTCGTTTCACTACTTGGGGAGAATCTCATGGTCCTGCTATTGGTTGTATAATTGATGGTTGTCCTCCCAACATAAACTTAAAAGAACAAGATATTCAAGTAGAATTAGATAAAAGAAAACCAGGCCAATCAAAATTTACAACTCAAAGAAAAGAAGATGATAAAGTTGATATATTATCTGGAGTGTTTGAAGGAAAAACAACTGGAACTCCTATTTCTTTAATTATTCATAATAAAGATATGAGATCAAAGGATTATGGAAATATTAAAGATAAATTTAGACCAGGACATGCAGATTATACTTACTTTAAAAAGTATGGAATAAGAGACTATAGAGGCGGAGGAAGATCTTCAGCAAGAGAAACTGCAGCAAGAGTTGCTGCTGGTGCGATAGCTAAATTAGTACTACAAAAAAAATTAGGTAAAAAATTTAATGTTGTTGGTGCTGTCATTCAATTAGGAATATTGGGATGTAATACAAATCAATGGAATGATAAAATAATTTCAAAGAATCCTTTTTTCTGTCCTGATAAATCAATGATTAAGCTTTGGGAAAAATACTTATTAGGAGTAAGAAAATCTGGATCATCATGTGGAGCAGTTATTGAAATAAGAGCAAGAGGTGTTCCTGCAGGACTTGGTGCACCAATTTATTCTAAATTAGACTCTGATATAGCTTCAGGACTAATGAGCATAAATGCTGTCAAAGGAGTGAATATTGGAGCTGGAATGAGTGCAGCACAATTTAGTGGTGAACAAAATTCAGATGAAATTTCTCAAAAAGGTAAAAAATTAAAATTTGATTCTAATAATGCTGGTGGAATTTTAGGAGGAATATCAAGTGGTCAAGAAATTATAGCCTCTTTTGCTGTTAAGCCTACTTCATCGATATTAACAACTAGAAA
>Ga0315315_10007585_pt1 | contig 10042 bp, 7 predicted proteins | sample M140m3416metaG_FD_203699 | JGI IMG/M metagenome (GOLD analysis project Ga0315315, IMG submission 203699) | Ammonia-oxidizing marine archaeal communities from Monterey Bay, California, United States - M1 40m 3416 | ecosystem: Environmental > Aquatic > Marine > Intertidal zone | place: USA... | reverse complement strand
AAGGACTCGAACCTATGACCCTCTCGGTGTAAACGAGATGCTCTACCAACTGAGCTAACCGCCCTATTAAATAAAAATGAGATATACAATAAAAACTTTATAAAGTAAAAAAGTATTTAAATTGTAGTGTAATTTCTATAAATAGCAGTATTATTGATCTTGTATGATTTTAACTTGTAATTCATGCGGTAAAAAATTTGTAGTTCCAGATAGCGCTATAACAGCCTCTGGGAGAACGGTTCAATGTGGCTCTTGTGGAAATAAATGGAAACAGTTTCCTATTAATGAAACTAAAAAAATTCAACCAATTGCTAATAATCAAAAAGTATTTTCAAAGACGCCAAAAATTCAACAAAAAATACAAATACCAAAAAAAACTAAAAAAAATAAATCCAGAAAATCTAGAGAAATAAATTTATATTCTCCGGAGTATCTAGCAAAAAAACATGGTATTAAGCTCAACAATGATAATGATAAAAGAAATAAAACTTCATCGGACAATAAAGTCTCTTTTGGTTTTTACAATTCGTTATTGTTTTTTTTAGTTCTAATTATTTTTCTAGCTAGAGGGCTTTATTTTTCTCAAGACTTTGTGGTTCAAAAATTACCATTTACCCAATTTTATATAGATTATTTTTTTGAAAGTATAAGAAATATTTTTGAAATATGGAAAAACTTGATTTCTAGCTATTAGATTCCAAATCTTTAATATTCACAAATTTGTCTGATAAGTATGAATTGTTCTTTTTTATATCATCATAAAAATTCCAAGCTAAAACTAGCATAACATTATTTTTGCTCTTAATTTTTGATTTATTTTTAATAGGTATTTTTACGCCCGGAATAAATTTATTATGTTTCAAACTATTGTCTTCAACAATAAAATCAATTTCTTCTGATACCCCAAAAAAATTTAAAGCTGTTGTTGCCTTGGCTGGTGCACCATACCCTATTATTGTCTCATTTCTTGCTTTAAGTTTTTTTATATTTTCTAAAACATTTTCTTTAATTTTGTAAACTTTCTTTCCAAATTTTTGATAAGTTTTAAAGTCTTTTATTCCAAATTTTTCTTCCTCGAGAAGTATTTTTTTAACACTATTCTCAATTTTAACTCTTGAATCTTTCTTAATATAAATTCTAATAGATCCACCATGAGTATCAACTTTTTCAGATCTATAAATTTTAGCATTTAATTGATTAAAGAAATAAACTAATGATGTTAAAGACCAATAATTATAATGTTCATGATAAATATTATCAAATGTTAGATCTTTTAATGTATTCATTAAGTATTGAACTTCTATAATGATCGTTCCTTTTTTACTTAATAGTGTTAACATACTTTCAGCCATTTCTTTAAGTTTATCTGAATGTGCGAAAACGTTAGAGGCTAAAATTAAGTCTGCATTTTTCTTAATTTTTTTTAAATTTTTTTTCTCTAAAAAACCATTAAATGTTTTAATTTTATTTTTATTTGCTAGTTTTGCTAAATTTTTTGCCGGCTCAATTCCAAGAATATTTTTAAATCCAGAGTCTAGAAACGGTTTAAGCGCAACTCCGTCATTGCTACCTATGTCAATTATATAAGATGTCTTTCTATTTAATTTTAATTCTTTAATATATTTTTTTGCTGCTTCAACAAAGTGATTTCTAAATACTTTTGATGTTGATGAAGTATAGAGATAATTTGAAAACATTTTTTTTGGATCAACTGCTACAGATAATTGACAATTATGACATTTGTTACAATAATTTACCTCCAAAGGATACAAATCACATTTTTCATCTTTTTTATTTATCAAGTTATTTGCTAATGGTTGATAGCCTAAAGAAACTACTCTTTTAAGATTGATATTTCCACAAGACCTACAATCAAATTTATAACAACTTAACAATAAATTTTTTTCTTCTTCATCTACAAATGTATGTTTAATTGTATGTGTGATACCATAATTTTCATGATCTCTCTCACCTCTTACAAGGTTTAGAAATGTTGTGTCTTTTGTAAAAACCATTGTGTGGGCCACATTAGGTTTTATAATAGATAACTGACCTTTGTTAACTACTTGTGTTATTTTTGGAGAGTTGGGGTTTAAAATGTCTTGGAAGATTTCAATAATTTGTCCTTTGGTAAATAAACACTTTTGTTCTTGCTGTGGATGATAATGATTTGCTCTTATTGTACCTTTCTTTGAATCTATCATTCCGATTAAATTAATTGGTTCGGTCAATTCATGGTTGCTTATTATGCCTCTTTCATCAATAAATAAGTTCTCTCCGTCTTTAACGTATTCTAAGTCTTTAATTAAGTCTTGCTCAGACCACTTTTCTATCATCTCTTTTATATTTTGATTCAAATTATAAAGAAACTCAAAACCTGTATTCAATATTTTTCTGTTTGATAAGGAAAATCCTAAATTTGGAACCTCATCATTTGTCTCTTTAAGGTTTATTTTAGGATTATGTTTTTTACAGATTTCTGCAACTTCTTTTACTGTTAAGGTGTCTTTAGTTAGATTAAATGTTTCTGATTTAATTTCGCTCTTTTCTTCCATAAATTTAAAACATCTCGCTACATCTATTAAAGGAACAAGGCTTTTAATTTGCCTACCGCCTGCAAAAAGTTTTAGCGTACCATTTTGAGAAGATATTTTTGAAAATAAGTTAGGCATTATATCAATTCTCATTGAATCGGTAGAATAACCATAAACTGATCCTAATCTTAAAATTATGTAATTTTTACCTGACTCTTTTAATTGTTTCTCGTTTATAGCTTTAGATGTAGAATACGAAAGAACTGGTTTAGTGCTTTCGTCCTCTTTTATATCAGTTTTGACTTCACCAATACCCTCAAAAACAACATGTGTGGATGGAAAAATAATTTTACACTCATCTTTAATAACATCTAATATATTTTGAGTGCCAATTTCACCAACCTCTTTTATTTTTTCATCTTTAGAAGTTGAAGACTCACTTTTTGTTCTAGGTACAGCAGTTATTCCAGCTAAATGATGTACGACATCTGCATCTTCACAGTATTTTTTTACGATGTTTTTATCTAAAATATCACCTTGAATGAATTCAATGTTCCATTTACGTAGCTGGTTTACCCTCTCAGATATAAATCTATTATCAATTACGGTAATTTTATGATGCCAGCTTACACCTGAGTATAATTTACATAATTCAGTTCCGATGTAGCCTAATCCTCCAGTAATAATAATTTTTTTTTTCATGAAAATTAATAAATATTTACTTATATTATAATTTATTATAACTCAAATATCATGAATATATATGATTGCTTCATGTACTATGATGAAGACCTTTTGTTAGATATTAGGTTAAATGTACTGGATAAATATGTAAAAAAATTTGTCATTACAGAAGCTACGTATACCCATAATGGAAGTAAAAAAAAATTAAATTTTAATATCCAAAATTTCGTTAAATTTAAAGACAAAATTGAGTACATAGTAGTTGATAAGCAACCTCCAAATATAAAAAAAATAAATAAAGAGGACACTGCTGAAATCTCTGAGGAAAAATTAATTTTAAACGGTATGGCTAGAGATTATTTCCAAAGAGAATGCTTAAAAAGAGGCTTAAATAATTTAGAGAATGATGATTTGGTCATCATTAGTGATTTAGATGAGATACCAAATTTAGAAAATTTAAATGTCGATGAGATAAAAAATAATATAATTATTTTTCAACAAAAGATGTTTTATTATAAATTAAACTTACTTTATGATGAATTAATTTGGGCAGGTTCAAAAGCAGTTAAATATAAAAATTTTATTTCCCCTCAATGGTTAAGAAATATAAAATCAAAAAAATACCCTTTCTGGAGAATGGATACTCTCTTTTCGAAAAAAAAATACTCTAATTTGCACTACGTTAAGGACGGTGGGTGGCATTTTACTTGTATAAGAACTCCAGAAGATTTAGAAAAAAAATTGCTCAACTTTGCTCATCACTATGAATTTGAACAAAGTGGGCTTAAAATTACAGATTTGAAAAAACTTATTGAGGAAAAAAGAGTCATGTATGATCACAGCGTCGATCAAACTGGATATAAGTGGTCAGGAAAATCAATTTTAAAAACAATTAATATTGATCAACTCCCTCTTTATATAAAAAATAATAATAAAAAATTTAGTGAATGGTTAGATTAATTTTAATGTGTGCTTAATTCTTTTTTAGGTTTATCTTTTTTAGATATTTGATCAACGTCTACCCACTCTACTCTTTTTAAAGATTTTGTTAAAGCAACCTTTAAAACCTCTTCAACATTTTTGACAGGTATAATTTCAATAGAGTCTAAAACAGTTTTAGGGACTTCTACTAAATCTTTTTTATTTTCTTTAGGTATCAAGACTTTCTTTATACCTGCTCTATGAGCGGCTAACAATTTTTCTTTAAGACCTCCAATTGGAAGCACAAGACCTCTAAGTGTTATTTCTCCTGTCATTGCAACATTTTTATCTACAGGTATTTCAGTGATAGCTGAAATGATTGAGGTCACCATTCCAATACCTGCAGAAGGACCATCTTTAGGTGTTGCTCCTTCAGGGACATGAATATGAAAATCTTTTTTATCAAAAATAGGAGGAATAATTCCATAATCCAAACTTTTTGATCTTATATAAGATTTTGCAGCTTTAACTGACTCCTGCATTACATCTCCTAATTTTCCAGTTATTTGCATTTTACCTTTTCCAGGCATGACCGCAGACTCAATTTTTAATATCTCACCACCAACTTCTGTCCATGCTAAACCTGTAACTACACCAACTCTATTTTCCTCTTCTATTTCTCCATAGTTAAATTTCTGAACTCCTAGCAAATCTTTTAAATCATTTTCATTAATTGGATTATTAACTTTTTCATTATTATCAATTTTTTTTACCAATTTTCTTGCTACTTTTGATATTTCTCTCTCCAAATTTCTTACACCAGACTCTCTAGTATAATGTCTTATAATTTTTCTATTAATTGTTTCATCGATATTCCATTCTTCTTTTTTAAGACCATTATTTTTACTTTGATTAGGTATTAAATATTTTTGGGAAATGTTTACTTTTTCGTCCTCTGTGTATCCTGATAGTCTAATTACTTCCATTCGATCTAATAAAGGTGGGAGTATATTTAGTGTATTAGCGGTTGTAACAAACATTACATCTGACAAATCGTAATCGACTTCCAAATAGTGATCGTTAAATTCTTTATTTTGTTCAGGATCTAGTGCCTCTAATAAAGCTGAAGATGGATCGCCTCTATAATCATTTCCAACTTTATCTATTTCATCTAGAAGAAAAAGAGGATTTTTAGTGCCAGCTTTTTTCATCATTTGAATTATTTTTCCAGGTAATGATCCGATGTATGTTCTCCTGTGGCCTCTAATTTCTGCTTCATCTCTTATTCCACCTAATGAAATTCTGATAAATTTTCTATTTGTTGCTTTTGCTATAGATTTTCCTAAAGATGTCTTTCCAACACCAGGAGGGCCGACTAAACAAAGAATAGGGCCTTTCATTTTTTGAATTCTTTTTTGAACTGCTAAAAATTCAATAATTCTCTCTTTTACTTTTTCAAGTCCATAGTGGTCCTCATCGAGAATTTTTTGAGCATTCTTCAAATCTGTATTTATTTTAGACTTATTTGACCAAGGCAATTCTGTCATCCAATCTAAGTAGTTTCTTACAACTGTTGCCTCTGCAGACATAGGGCTCATCGATTTCAGCTTTTTTAATTCGGACAAGCATTTTTCTTTAGCTAGTTTGGGCATCCTAGCATCTGAAATCGCTTTAGATAAAGATGTTAATTCATCTTTACCTTCATCTATTTCACCAAGTTCTTTCTGAATTGCTTTTAATTGCTCATTTAAATAATACTCTCGTTGAGTTTTTTCCATCTGGTTTTTAACTCTTCCACGAATTTTTTTTTCAACTGAGAGTACGCTCGTCTCTTTTTCTATAATTTGATGAATTTTTTCTAATCTAATTTTAAGATCAATAATTTCTAATAGCTCCTGTTTTTCAAATATTTGGATATTTAGATTTGAGGATATATTATTTGCAATCTGAGATGGGTCTTTCAAATTTTTTAAGTTGCTTGATCCATCGTTAAATTCTTTTTTACTTAAAACTTGTAACTTTTCAAATTTTTTTGTTAGACCTAAAGCAAGTGGTTCAAGATCTTTAGTGATATTTTGATCTTCTGCTATTTCTACTTCACAAGTTAAAAAATCTGTACTGTTCTCGTTATATTTTGAAATTTTAATTCTTTTTTCACCTTCAACTAAAACTTTAACAGTTCCATCTGGCAGTTTAAGCAGCTGTAAAACTTTACTCAAACAACCATATTGGTAAAGATCTTTGCTCGTTGGATCATCAATTTCTGAATTTTTTTGAGTTACCAATACAATTGATTTATCTGATTTCATAACCTCTTGAAGAGCTTTAATAGATTTTTCTCTACCGACAAACAGAGGCACGACCATAGAAGGGAATATCACTATATCTCTTAATGGTAATAGTGGCTTTAAATAAGAAGCTTTCATATTATAATAATATGGCGATTAATACATTAATTTCAAGAAACAAATTTAATTTAAGCTACAGATGTTGATGATTTTTTGCCGTATGTGACAATGGGTTCTGACGTACCTTTAACTGCAGCATTATCTACGGTAACTTTAATGACGTCTTCCATATCTGGAAGCTCAAACATTGTTTTTAGAAGAATGTTTTCTAAAATAGACCTAAGTCCTCTTGCACCGGTTTTTTTGGAAATCGCTTTTTTTGCAATTTGCGATATAGCGTCATCATTAAATTCCAATTTAACTTCCTCAAATTCAAATAACCTCTGGTATTGTTTGATTAAAGAATTTTTTGGCTCTTTTAATATTTTTACCAATGATTTTTCATCTAAATCATCTAATGTTGCTATGATAGGCATCCTTCCTATAAATTCTGGTATTAGTCCGTATTTTATTAGGTCTTCTGGTTCAAGCATTTTCATAATTTCTGACAAAGGTTGTTCTTTATAATTTTTAACTTTAGCACCAAATCCAATTGAACTTCCTTTACCTCTATTATCAATTAATTTATCTAAACCTGCGAATGCTCCGCCACAAATAAATAAAATATTGGTAGTGTCTACTTGTAAAAACTCTTGCTGAGGATGTTTTCTTCCACCTTGTGGAGGCACACTAGCAACAGTTCCTTCCATTATTTTAAGTAAAGCTTGTTGCACACCTTCTCCTGAAACATCTCTTGTTATGGATGGGTTCTCAGATTTTCTGCTAATTTTATCTACTTCATCAATATAAACTATTCCTCTTTGAGCTTTTTCAACATTGTAATCTGCAGCTTGTAAAAGTTTCAAAATAATGTTTTCTACGTCTTCTCCAACATATCCAGCTTCTGTTAAAGTTGTGGCATCAGCCATAGTAAATGGAACATCTAAAATTCTTGCTAATGTTTGTGCAAGTAAAGTTTTTCCGCAGCCTGTTGGCCCAACTAAAAGTATATTGGATTTAGATAATTCAATATCTTTATTATTTTTTGTTTCATGGTTTAACCTTTTATAGTGATTATGAACTGCAACCGATAAAATCTCTTTTGCAAATCTTTGTCCTATTACATAATCATCTAATACATTACATATTTCTTTTGGGGAAGGTACTCCATCTTGATGTTTTACAAGTGAACTTTTATTTTCCTCTTTAATAATATCCATACAAAGCTCAACACACTCGTCACAAATAAAAACTGTCGGGCCAGCTATAAGCTTCCTTACCTCGTGTTGGCTTTTACCGCAAAAGGAGCAGTATAAAATATTTTTGTTATTTTTTTCTGTCATATCGAATCATTAAACTTAATATAAAACTCTGCTAAATGCTTAGCAAGTTGAAGTTGTAAAAAAAGCTAGATATTGTGTTTTATTTACGTTTCTCCACAACAGAGTCAATTAGTCCAAATTTTTTTGCTTCCTCTGCTGTCATAAAATTATCTCTCTCTAAAGCATCAGATATTTCATCAACTGTTTTCCCGGTGTGCCTAGAATAAATTTTATTTAATCTTTCTTTTAAAGATAAAATTTCTTTAGCGTGAATTTGAATATCTGTGGCTTGACCTTGAAATCCTGCAGATGGTTGATGAACCATAATTCTAGAGTTAGGAAGAGAGTATCTTTTACCTTTTTCTCCTGCAGCTAAAAGAAATGAACCCATAGATGAGGCTTGACCAATGCAAAGTGTCGAAACAGGTGAATTTATATATTGCATTGTATCATAAATTCCTAAGCCTGCGGTTACTAGTCCCCCTGGGCTATTTATGTAAAAGTTTATTTCTTTATTTGGATTTTCTGACTCTAAAAATAGTAATTGGGCTGTTACTAAAGATGCAACAGCATCATTAACCGGACCTACTAAAAAAACTATTCTTTCTTTTAATAACCTAGAATAAATATCATAGGCCCTCTCCCCTTTGCTTGTTTGTTCAACAACCATTGGGATTAAACTATTCATTTTTTCTTCTAATTCACGACTCATAGTTGGTTTATACAACTATTGGTTACTTTTTACTAATTTTTTTTGATTTGGACTTATTTTTTGCAGTTGAAATGCTTTTAGATTTATCAATATCTATATTTGGTTTATTAAATTCAGCAATTATTTTTTCAGCTTCTTTCGTATTAATTTCTTTCAATGTAAGATTTATTTTTGATTTAATAAGTTCCATGATTTTTTCTTCATACAAAGAGCCTTTTAAACTTTGAGATGCGCTCGGATTTTTTTGATAATATTCAAGAACCATCTTTTCTTGGCCAGGCATACCTTTAATTTGTTTCTGTATTTCGTTTCTAACTTCATCGTCTGATACTTTTAAATTATTTTTTTCTCCATATTCATTTAGCAATAAACCAAGTTTAATTCTGGATTTTGCAAGCTTCTCATTATTAGATTTATTTTTATCTTTATCTTCTGGTTTAAGATTCTGTGTCATGATTGAGATTTCTTGATCGATTAAGTTTTGAGGTAAGTCTACCTGATGAATTTTTTCAATTTGATCTAATATCTCTTTTTTAGTTATTGAGTTCAATGCTTGAGAGTATTGACCTGAGATTTGTTTTTCAATTAAAGATTTTAAATCTTTTATATCTTTTGCTCCCATTGATTTGGCAAAATCATCATCTAATTTACTTTCTTTAGGTTTTTTTACATTTAAAATTTTACATTTAAATTTAGTTTTTTTATTAGCAAGTTCTTTTTTTGGATGGTTAGCTGGGAGTGTAGCATCCAATATTTTTGTATCATTTTTTTTAACGCCGATTAACTGTTCGTCAAAACCTTTTAAAAAAAGATTTTTTCCTAATTCAAGCTGAACACCTTTCCCTTCGCTGCCATCAAATTTATTACCGTCTAATGTTGCTGAATAATCAAAAGTAACCTGATCTCCATTAGTTGCTTTCTCAATTTCTTTTTTGTCCTCAAATTGTTTATTTTGTAATGAAATTTCTTTTAATTTTTCTTCAATAATTTTATCTTCAATTTTTACTTTAAAACTTGTAGCTTTAAATTTTTCAAAGCTTTTTAAAGTTACGCTTGGCAAACAATCAATCTGTAGCTCATAGTTTAAATCTTTTCCTTCACCAAATTGCTTTAAGTCAATTTTCGGTTGACCAGCAACTTTTAATTTTTTTTCATCTATAGCCTTTGTGGAAGTTTCTCTTAAAATCTTATCTACTACCTCCCCGTATATAGATTTACCAAATTGACTTTTAATTACTTCTGGGGGAACTTTTCCTGGTCTAAAACCTTTTAGCGCAACCTCTTTCTGAAGCTCTTTAAGTCTTTCGTCCATTTTTGTCTGTATATTTTTTTTATCGACTATTACAGACAAAATTGTTCTAAGTCCTTTTTTTGATTTTACTTCTACTTTCATAATATTTTGGTGGGCAAGAAGAGACTCGAACTCTTAAGCCTTGCGGCACTGGTTTCTAAGACCAGCGCGTATACCAATTCCGCCACTTG
>Ga0315315_10007582_pt1 | contig 10045 bp, 6 predicted proteins | sample M140m3416metaG_FD_203699 | JGI IMG/M metagenome (GOLD analysis project Ga0315315, IMG submission 203699) | Ammonia-oxidizing marine archaeal communities from Monterey Bay, California, United States - M1 40m 3416 | ecosystem: Environmental > Aquatic > Marine > Intertidal zone | place: USA... | reverse complement strand
GTCGAAAATACCAAAGATACAAAGACTGGTGACAACAAAAAGACGCATCAAAATTCTCTGGTAAAAACTGTGATACAACAAAGACAACGATGCAAAACCCGAGAGAACCTGCACAAGGTCAACACAAACACGCATCGCGATTTCATGGTAGGTCCAACACTCGCCAACCGAACCTATCGCAAGCCAGTCCAGCACATTTGGTTATGCACCCCAGCGAAAGTTGCACGCTGAACTAACACGGACCTGCCCGCTTTAACCAAATACTTGCCTGGCTCATTTTGCATGCCTGACCACTCAATCACGAGGTAAAGTAAAACGATATCGCCTCATTAATTACCCGAGATAGACTGCGATTCACGCCACAACGTAGGCCTCATCGAACGACAACAACTTTATATGAAGTGACCTCAGCCAAGTCATTTGCACAAGGCTAGTCACCTACTTAACGCCATGCATCATTCGTTTCAAGATTGGCGAGATCGCAAAAATCACAACCCCGGCGACAACCGTCACTGCCACGAGCATCAGATAAAACCCTGGCAGTCCTTCTATGAAGAATGAATACTGTGGCGGTTCACCATTTTCGCCTGGCTTGAACCGTGTTGAGAAGACAGCCATTACTGCCCCCAATCCGTTGGCCAGCGAAAATGACAAGAACCAAACACCCATCATCAACGATTGCAACTTCAAGGGAGCAAGTTTCGTCACAGCGGATAATCCGACGGGCGAGAGACACAACTCTGCCCAAGTACAAATGACATAGGTAATCAACAACCACTGTGGCCCTGCCAAGTTTCCATCCTTTGTCTCCATTGCGGCAAAGACCATCGCGATGAATGCCAACCCGAGTAGCCAAAGCCCAAGCGCAAATTTCATGGGCGTCGAAGGGTTTGCCTTCCTTCGGTCAAGCCATACCCAGAGCATGGAAAAGAAAGGTGCACACAGGACAATCGTCAATGCATTCACCGACTGATACCAAGTCGAAGGAAACTCGTATCCGGCAACGACTCGGTTCGTATTCTGTTCAGCAAAAACATTTAACGAACTGCCTGCCTGCTCAAAGACTGCCCAGAAGAAGATATTCCCGATGCAGGCGAGAATTAGAATCACAGCCAGCCGCTGCACATCAATTTTGTTGAGAGGTCGCTTCAGTTCCGCTTCGTCAACTTTAGAAATTGACTTTTGTTTTTTCACTTCCTTCGGGGAAAGACCAACCCCCGCCAAGTATTTTGGCCTCAGGTATTGGTAACAGATCAATCCGAGAATCATCCCTACGGCAGCCGATCCAAACCCCCAGTGCCAACCAACTTTTTGCCCCAACGTTCCTGCGATCAGAGGCGACAAGAAAGCTCCAAGATTAATTCCCATGTAGAAAATGGTGAAACCTGAATCTCGACGGGAATCCTCTGGGCTGTAAAGTTGCCCCACCATGACGCTCACGCACGGCTTAAAGAAACCAGTGCCGATCACAATGAGTGCCAAGCCCGTGACGAACGTGATCAGTGCCCCAGGACTGCTTTCCATACTCACAACATCAGTCGCCGATACACCAAAGAACTCAGTGAAGGCCAACGTGATGTGACCGGCCGCAATAATCCAGCCGCCCAACAGCATCGAACGATGAGTTCCTAAAAGCTTGTCCGCGATCCAACCGCCAAAGATTGGGGTCAGATAAACTGCAGTCGTGTAAAGGCCGTAAAGTGCATATGCATCTTCTTCACCCCATCCAAACCCTGGGTTCGCAGAGAGCACCTTCTCTCCATCAGCATCCACCTCCCAAATGGCTGATGCCAGATACAGGACCAGCAGGGCCCGCATACCGTAGTAACTAAATCGCTCCCACATTTCAGTAATGAAGAGGACCCACAAACCTGCCGGTTGCCTAGTCTCCAACTGACCCGGTGGAACCGCATCCCCGGGCTCGCGATCGAATTCAACATCCGAAAGATGCAACGGGTTTGATTCAGGATGAACACCATCGCCGTCTTGATTCTGATCACTCATCTTCAACTCTATTTGGGAGGAATCCTTGGAGAGGTGAAAGTATGTTCGATATGCTGGCAAATTGCCAACCCTAAGTGATCACCGCATCCCAACAAATCAGCAGCATTTCGCAAGAACAGCCCCCTTTCTGACGCCGCGAGAGTTACTGATGGCCTTTCGCACGACAAGAAAACGTGACCCGATGGGACCAGTAACAGGAAGCGAAGCCTCGACTCGCTTTTGCCAGCATTACTGAAATCACGGCCAGACAAATCAAACGCTCGGGCGAATACTACCCAAAAGTGCGATCCGCTTTCTTCCTTGTAACAAGTACAACAAATAAGGAGTCAACGATTGCCAACGTCTCTCGGCCTCACACCGGGTCTGATATTTTAGAGGAACGTGCATTCGCCAAGACCATCCAGAATCAAGCCTACACAACGGCACGTGTTATCTACCTATTCGTTATTCATGTGTTGTAGTTCGTCCTGCCACCAATCAGATGCTGCAAGATTTTCCTTGCGAAAACGACACCGTGAGATGACAACGCTGATCCCAGTTACAAGTAGACTGCAGGTCGGGCACCAAGTGACATCCTTAAGCCCGCTGTCAAATCTTGCCGCCAAAGCCCAGAAACGCCGCGTACAAGAGGAGGCAGCAAGAACATGACGATCCCCGCAACTCGATCGGGGGTTTACTTTGCCTTGACATGACTCTTCTTTCGAAAAGCAATCAATTTATTTTCTTCTCGCACACGGCGATTATGAAGATGCACAATCAAAGTCGGTAGCGCGATGAATAGACCGGCAAGCAATAACATTGCGACATGATTGACGAATCCTTTCTGCCATCCCCCAGACATACCCACCAGCAAAAATGCGGCTGATAACATGCCTAAAAAATAGACCGCCAATTGCGACGACTCGATCTTGCCACGGTAGGTCTTTAGAAAACTATCTGCCAGATCCTGAGGAGCTTCTGGGATCAAATCTACTTTCGCAATTCCGCTGAGATTCAAACGCATCTCACTACTTTGGCTCAGATACTGCTGTCCTGAATCAGTTTTCATGAACGCGTGCCAGACAGGTTTTTCTTCGACAGATAAGCCACCCCCATAAATCACCTTCAGGCACAATTGCTTTGCAAATTTATCATTCACCAGGACTCACCTTTTTGTCGAAGTGTGACTTTTTGCTGCAGACGTTTCTTGGCGTGATGGAGACGTGACCAAACGGTGCCCTCGGGTACACCCAAAGTCTCGACACACCGTGTTTGATCGATGCAGAAAAGTGCCAGGATCAAGCGGTCTTTTGCATCGAGACTTTCAAAAGCTACTCGTATCAAGCTATGACGATCATCTGATCCGCGATCAAACTCATGGCTATCCGCCAATTTCTTAGGATCAAGCTCGTAGCCGTGAAATCGATTTCGTTCTTTGGGTTGCTTACGGCAGACATTGATTGCGATTCGAAACAACCACGTTTGAATCGCAGATCGACCAGCAAACTGGTCCCAATGCTAATAGGCCTGAAACAAGGTCTGCTGAGCAACCTCCTGTGCCTCGTTGGAGTTACCAAACATTCTCCACCGCAGATGGAAAATAGCTTTCCAATGGTGCTCGAGAACGTCGGCGAAGGTCCCATCAATTTCGCTCATGTCAGTTAGATCGCCATCTGGCTGAATCCTTCAAATAAACTCCGCCATTTTGAAAAAAACAGAGAATGACCGAATTCAATGCAAATTCAGTACACAACAGACGTAAGAATCATTCACCCCCATGTTGGATGTGCTACTTCCAATCGACCAAATCCAAGCTCCCAAAAAGCACGCCCAGCCAACACCAAAATCGGGTCCCCCCCATAAGTTTAGTGAATCGAACCCTTCCAAACGCTGTCTCACCGAGCATCAGAAACAACCCGTTACCGGCAGCGAAAGCGGTTGAGAATCCGCGCTGTTTCTTCCCGGCCATTCCTGTACGCTTGATCGCAGACAGCCCCGCTAATTTTTTCGTCACACGACAGGAGACGTTCCATCATGTTATTCGCAGCCAAGCCTAACGTGACTGTTGGTGAAAAATCGAGAATTGAATATTACCTGCAGCAGCTTGCTGAGTGCATTGGTTTTGACCGCTTTGTCTTACCTGTGCTCAGCCGTCAAAAGCTGATCGGCCTCGTCGAGGCAGAACAGCAAACCCCCGAGCAGATTGTTTGTTTTCTGGGGGAGCACCTGAATCATGATGTTGGTGAAATCCGGGTTCAACTGGATCCGCAACAGGCTGCCGACTGTAGTGGCGGTGGCTGAGGCGGCGGCTCTTGCGCTGGACTCGGCGGTCTGCCGGGCAATTACGATGCGAAACAACGACTTATTAACCTCAACATAACACTGGAAGAAGATCCTCAACTTGCCGTCGCAACACTGATTCACGGTGTCGTAAATGACATGCTCTATCAAAGTACTTTCAATCAGCCTCATTTCCCAGAAATTGTTGAACTGGCAGTCATTGGTACTGGGCTGGGTGTCTTACGCAGCAATCTCGTATTTGTCAAAAAGGTAGCTGCGTTTTGGGATTCAACCCACTGGCAGATTGCTCCACCTCCCTTTCTGAATATTCAATCATTGGCATACGTGAACGCGATTGCGGCATGGGCTCGCGACGAGACAACGCCCCCATGGTTGAATGACTTGAATTCTGAAGTGAAACGTCCCATGAAACGGTCACTAAAGTATCTATTCAAAACGGGAGACACCTTCTTCAATCCGCGAGAAGCCCAGAACCGTATCAACCTGTCTGACACACAACAGTGGTGGGAATTAGCACAGCATCCCTCTGCGTCTACACAGGTGATCGCAATACGCCATGTGAACACCGATCAGGAACTGACACAGCAACAAGAGTCTGTACTGCTGGATAAGCTCCAATCAACAGAGCGTGCGACCACCCTAAATGCAATCACAACCACGGAGCGATTATCATCGCGTCAAGAGAACGAAATCAGTGATTCACTCACAAAACAAATACGAACATTGGTGCATCACCGTGATGATGAAATCCGTGCCAAAGCCATGTGCACTCTGACCACGGTCAACCGAATCGATAGTTCAGCTATTGACGCAGCGGCCAGCATGATCGAAGACGATATTCGTCATGTTGTCTTTGCAGGGGTATATGCACTTACAACAGTCGATCAGTTACCTGATTACATATCACCCTCATTCGACCGCAGCTTTATCAAAGCCTTGAAATCATGTGACTACGAATTTGTTGGGCTTTTCGCAAAAGGGTACAATCGCTGGCACGATGACCCGAAGCAGCATCTAGAACAACTGCTATCCGACAGTCCTGAATTTCTTCCAATCGCGATGGAAGCTCTGGATCAGGAACCACAGCAAGTGGTTAATATCGGGTAAATCGGGTTTGCAAATACATCCTGCAAACCTCGTTTTGCAGGCCAATTTTACACCGGTTTTCGATGTCCTTTATCACCCGATTGTTGTTGGCTTCCTTAGCCACTCTGGCTGTTACCAACGCCCAGAGTCAATCTACTGACAGTCCCCAGTTGTCACCCAACATGCCGCTGGCAGAGGATCACACATCACTTTGGTGGCGTGATGGCTTTCCCGGCACCGTGAAAGGGGCCGACTGGCGTCGATGTATTCGCACTGGTCACTACTGGTTCATGCTCGATACTGACGGGATGAAAGTGCCCCGAATCGGCACTGTGAACGTTCCTGTCAGTGAATTATCCGGAGCCGAACTTCAACTTGCGATCACTGCTAATGGTAAGTCCTACCAGTGCACACAGGGCGGACCATGGACACGATTTACCGGGCCCCGATTAATTGAATCGGGGCGTTTCTTACAGCGTGCTGATGTTACTGATCTCGAATTTACCGACACCAACGGAGACAAGCTCAATGTTGAAGCGAGATTCGAAACCGTGGCATGGCCCGATCGTCTGGGTTTGATACTTGCAGCCAGACCAGGCTTGCTACCAATAGCGTCCAATGAAACAGCTTTCGGGCGCATTGGGGGTGGCTACGGACTTGATGGAGAAAACCTGCTGGAGTTCGATGCTGAAGAATCTGATACACCCAAAATTTTCACCATCGAGTTCTGGGCATTCATTCCGTCGGACTATCGCGTGTCAAAACATGCACCATGGCTTATGTGCAAGAATGGCAATGAACTGGTCGACGGCAACTATGGGATCATGTTGCACAGGAATCAGATTCCGGAAGTTCGAATCAATCTAGGTGGAGGCCGTGACAATTCCTTCACCCTTCGGGGCAGTCCTCAACATACACTGCAACTGGAGCAATGGAATCACGTTGCGTTCAGTTATGATAGCCGCGCACTTAAGTTGTACATTCACGGCAAACTTGCAGCGGAAAAGCTGATCAACCGCAAACGAAGTCCTAACCCCGGTATCCTCGCTTTTGGTGGACGGCAGGATCGCTCGGGTGATGGATACCGTTTTCGTGGTGCTGTTGATGAAATCAAGATCTATGACCGCCCGCTCACCGCGTCTGAAATTGCGCAGCGATACCGACGGCCTGAACAAAGCGACACGACAACCCAGCCAAAAAAGTCGTGGTCCTTCCAAAACAATCGCAAATCAGGCCAGAGCCGCATCCGCGAACGGTGGGAAAATGCTTCCATCAATATTCGTTTGAAGTCCTCAACAAAAGTACTTGAATCGCAATGGGATTCACCAAACGATGATGATCGGGATACAGAGACCTGGAAACAAGCAGCTTTGAATCTCGACCCTGTCGCATTTCACTCTCTTTCTAACGCGAGTCGTCTACGTATCAGTGCGGCCGAGGTCAAAACGGGAATCCCGCGACCAGTTTCATTTGACTCAACGATGTGCTGGCACCGAATCAACCTCGATGGCATCGCACCCACTAATCCCGAGGGTGTCACTGGCCCCAGCAATGATGCAATCGAGCGTGTTCGGTTCACGTTGGCAAACCCAACTGCGGAACAACAAACAGCTCGGTTAATGTTTGAGAAAACTGCAGCGGGAATCAAGCACCGCATCGGGACTCCTATCACGGGTATCTCCGCAGTGATTCGTGATCTGCAGGGGAATCCAACGGGGATCCCCGTCCAATTGAGCAAAAACTGGCATCGACATACTCAAGGCGGCGTTTACTCCGGGCAGTGGTTTCACGCAATAAGTCAGGTACACCTGCAACCCGGTGAATCTCTGACCTTGGAACTGTGTTTGGCGTATGGCCATTGGGGTGGTATTCCAGCTGTCTCCCATTCACAACTATCGCTGATTGGATGGGGAGGTAATCAACGCTGGGACCAAACAGCAATTGGATCTTGGGGCGAGAGTCTTTGCTTTGAACCTGAGCAGGTCCAAGCCGCATGTAGCATCACCGATGTTAGACCACTCATGGTACGTTCCATGAAAGGCAGCAATGACTGGGGGTGGACCGAGAACGTGGGTGGTGCAGACTACCTGCGACTGTTCCAACCCGATGGACAGCGTGTATCCCATGTTGGGATGCAGGCAGACTATCAGCGGCAAGGCCCATGCCTCACAGAAACGACCTATTCCGGCAGCATCGGAAAAACGGGCATCCACCAAAAGGTTTCGGTCAGCATTGCTCGCAGTGATGACATCCTTGTAGGAACCTATCGGATCCTCATGCGAGTTACTAAGCCAGTTGATTACTCACGGTTTGTCATTTTCCAGACCGCTGCCGACAGCTACGCAACCACACGTGATTACAAACTTGCAGTGGGTAATCTATCCGGCCTGATACGCGAATGGCCAAGCCACAACAACACCGCCTCCTCGCACAAAGAATCTCTTCCAAACTTCAAAGCTATCCAATTAGCTCAACCAGCCACATGGGCTTCCTTGCATGGCACTCGTCCAGCTTCAGACGCAAAGGGCGCAGTAGCTTCTCGTGGATTTGTGATTCGTGACTGGAAAGCAAAGTTAGGTGGACGCTCCGTTACCCCTTGGATTACTGAACACTTCCTGCCATCCAAGGCTTGTTCGACCATGGATCTCGTCCCGCCACCCAACCTCACAAGATTGCTACCCGGCGATTTCATTGAGGCAACTATCGAACACATCGTTATCCCAATCCACGCCAACGACTATTACGGTCCAGACAAACATCTTCGAGAGGCCTTGAATCAGAGTGCCAACTCGTGGCAGATGATTCATCGTCAAGCAAAAGGAAACAAGCGAGACGTCAAAGTAATAAGCGGGAAACTAATCGGCCTGTACCCAAGCATCCAAATTATTGCTGAAAATGATGTGGCGAATTTGACCTTATCCGGAGGTCTAAATTATGTACCCATCACCATCCAGAACTTGACCTCACACAGCGGCTACGATCTCACAATCAATGGCAAGCGACTCGACCAAAGTGTGCATGGTAAAGACTACTGGCAAACCGACTTTGATCCGAAATCAAGACGCTGGAGTCAGACATACAACATTCCAGCTCCAAACACGGATTCTTCTGTTGAAGTTAAGCTTGCACCAAGACAATGAACCATCTCGGTATCTGCATCATTTGATCTCCAGTCGACGTTGTAGGTATCAGTCCACCGCGGTGCATCTTCATTCATCAGTTCTCATGCAAATACAAGCATCATCATGTGATTGTGGCTTGTTGGCTTCATGGTAGAAAACGGGTTTCGATGCCAACAAATCCGTGATGAAGTCTTGCACGACCGAAACCCTTCGCGGAACGCAAATCATTGCGACTTTGAAATTTTTTTCAGCCAGGTTGGACACCGAACACCGATACATCGTGATGCACCATGTCAGGCATGCTCCAGGACACGGTGGCAAAGCACAGAAAATGGCATGATGTGATCCACATCGACACTCAACAAAAGACGGACAAGATTGCGAGCAGACGCCCGGCAGAACCGTCGAAAACACGCCCGACTGTAAAAAACCTGGCTCTCTCACCCATGCTGTGATTCGATACCCAATACTATGATCTAAGGCAACCTGTGCCTGTAGCAACAACAAACCAACCTAAAAAACTGCTTCCCTGAACATCCCGACTGAAATAGCAAGATCGCTTGCTGATGTCCCACCCTCACTCGAAAGGATCTTGTTGTGAGATCACTCGCTTACCTGATTGCCGTTTTGGGACTTTGTTTGACTAAGTCCACTATTGCCACAAGTGACGATGCAATTCTCATCGGGCAGCAACGTGAATTGTTTCTTGACGAGTACCTCGTCCACAAGACAAATGGAATCACGTTCCAACTGCATCAACCAGAACCGCGTGAAGTGATTTTGACGACGGACAAACCATGGGAAGGAAACACATGTGCCTACTACACTATTTTTCAAGATGGTGATAAGTACAGGATGTACTATCGAGGTTCTCACTGGGATGAAACTTCAAAACGAGCAACGCACCCAGAAGTCGTTTGCTATGCGGAGAGTGACGATGGCATTCACTGGCGGAAACCCGAACTGGGAATTTGCACCTTCAACGGCTCCACTGCAAACAACATTATTTGGGATGGTGTGGGCACCCACAATTTTACGCCGTTCAAAGATACCAATCCGCAATGCAAGCCCGAGGCAAGATACAAAGCTTTGGGTCGCGGGCGTTCGTTGAAAGCTGGCGACCAATCTTCCAAACATGGTTTGTTTGCTTTTCAATCCGCCGATGGCCTGCACTGGAAACTAATGCTGAGTGCCCCTGTGATTACCGAAGGAGCCTTCGATTCACAGAACTTGGCTTTCTATGATCCCATCGAGAAATGCTACCGTGATTATCATCGCTGGTTCAACCAAGGTGTTCGCGACATCATGACCTGCACTTCAACTGACTTCGTAAATTGGACCAAACCTGTTGGCGTGCAATATGCGGAACCCCGAAAAGAGCACCTCTACACGAATGCCATCCAACGTTATCCACGCGCCCCACACTTTTTCATCGGCTTCCCAACACGTTACCTACCTGAACAGGGCCAACGTGTTGAACCCATCTTGATGACAAGTCGCGATGGCCTGCATTTCAACCGGTGGGCCGATCCGGTCATTCCTGAGACAGCTCC
>Ga0315315_10007581_pt1 | contig 10046 bp, 12 predicted proteins | sample M140m3416metaG_FD_203699 | JGI IMG/M metagenome (GOLD analysis project Ga0315315, IMG submission 203699) | Ammonia-oxidizing marine archaeal communities from Monterey Bay, California, United States - M1 40m 3416 | ecosystem: Environmental > Aquatic > Marine > Intertidal zone | place: USA... | reverse complement strand
TTCAACTGATTTTATAGAATCTAGAGCAATATTTGGAGAAATTAATTATGATATTTCTGATCAACTTCGTCTTATAGCGGGTGTGCGTTATACAGAAGAAGAAAAATATGGTGCGGGAACATTGAATCCAAGGTATCCAGCAGAGGGCGCAATAGAGGATGATGCTTGGACTCCTCGGGTAGCTCTTCATTATGACATAGATGAGGAAACTAGTATTTACGGATCTATTTCAAAAGGTTTTAAAAGTAGTGTTTTAAATAACGCAACAGTCCAGAATGAATTTGGGACAAAACCTGAGTATGTAACTAATCTCGAGTTTGGTTTAAAGAGGAGTACTATAGATTATCGTCTGGCCATTGCTGTATTTGGGATGAAATACAAAGATCAACAGGCACAAGTATGGGACGGTCAAGCCGCAATCTTAAGTAATGCAGATGAGTCTGATATTTACGGGATTGAACTAGAAGGAAATTATAATGTAAACGAAAACCTTCAAGTTTATGGTACTTTTTCTTATTTGAAATCTGAGTATGGAAATTATAGCTCTACAGCTTATCAGGTACCGATGACAGCTGCAGGATTTGCATCAAATGAAGTTATTAATTTAGATGGTAACCAACTTATAATTGCACCTGAATATACTGGAAGTTTAGGTTTTAATTATCAAAGGGTAATTTCATCAGGCCTATTGGAGCTAAATGGTAATTTTTACTACAGCGATGAATTCTGGTTTGATTTCCTAGAGAGGGTTAACCCTGGAAGTTATAATACATTGGCTGCTTCTGTTTCATTAACACCTAATTTTAATGAAAACATTAAATTATCTTTGTTTGGTAGAAATTTAACTAATGAAGAATATTTTGCTAGCTCTTTACTCGGACCTAGCTCAGATGCGCCTGTTTATATGCCTCCCCGCATGATTGGAATTTCTATAGACTATGATTTTTAAATAGAAATTTTGATTTATATAAAAAGTTGTAAAATTATGGGTAAGCCCTTTTGGGCTTGCCCAGCAAATAAATGTGAGTAGTAATTATGAGTGTTAATATAAAAAGAATTAGTGAAGCAGAAGTTATTTCTGATGCTGGTGATATAATTAAAGATACCAATAAGATGGAGTGGATTGAGGTTGGCGGTGGATCGAGGTTTAAAGTTCTTAAGGCCTGTTTAAATACTGGTAACTGGACACTTTATGTTCAAATGGACCCCGGTGCTGCCTTTCAGGCTCATAGACACCAAGGAAGTGGAGAATTCTTTATTACCAAAGGTGAATTGATATATGACATAGGCTCAGCACCTGCAGGAACTTATGGTTTTGAACCAGTTCATGCTGAGCATTATGATGCTAAATGTGAGGTTCAAACAGAAATGTTTTTTAGTGGTCAGGGTTCAGTAACTTATTATGATAAAGACAAGAACATTGATTGGATTTTAGACTCTGAATGGCTTCATAAACTTGCCTTAGGTGAGGTAGAGCTCGATGTTAGTCCAAAGGATTAATTTTTCATATAATTTTTAACACTGTTAAATTAATAAATCTAAAGTTATAGAGTATTGATTTATATTAACGGAGATTAAGAAATTTTGAGTGAAAATAATTCAAAAAAATGGAAAAGAAGAAAAAAGGATAGAGCAGAAGAAATTTTAAATTCTGCATATAAAATTTTAAGTAAAGAGGGTAGATCCGGTCTTTCAACTAGACGAATTGCTAAAGATGCAGGTGTTTCGGTGGCTACAATATTTAAATATTTTAATGATAAGGATGATTTGATTGAGAAGTGTTATAATAGATTAGGTTTTGACTTTATTGATCAATTCCAAAAAGATTTGGATGGGATTGAAAATCTTCGTGATTGTTTAATTCATCTTGCGCGAACACATTTTATAAGATTAAAACGCAATCAGAATTTATGGGATATTTTTACTCATGATATCAATAAGAGACTGAAAAAGAACTCAGAGATATATAAATTAAAATCAACTTATGAAGATTTAGTAAAAAAATTAATTTTAAAAGCAAAGAAAAATGGTGAAATTGAAATAGAAGCTAAAGACTCAGCTATTATCAATATTTATCATGGAGCAATTGAATACATTGCAATTAAATACAGGATGTATGGAGAAGATTTTGAAATTGATGAAACTGTAAATGATATTGTAAATATTATTTTTAAAGCATATGGCAAAAAAATTTAAGGTTAATGAAAATGAAAAATAAAGCTGAATTTAATTTCAAAAACGGTTGGAAAAATAACCCTGAAGGAAAAGGAGTAGAGGCAAAAGAACCTTTTAAGGACTTTGGTACGGAAAGATTTAATCCTGAAAGATATTATTCTAATGAGTTTATGAAGCTAGAATGGGATAATGTTTGGACAAAGAAATGGCTTTTAGTTTGTAATGTTAATGATGTTTCTAATGTTGGAGATTTTTATAATTTTAAAATAGGTAAGGAGTCTATAATTGTTATTCGATCAAGTGAAAAAAATATTAATGCATTTTACAATGTCTGTCCGCATAGAGGAAATCGATTAATTAATGAAGATCTTGGTTTTATAGAAAAAATTGGTTGTTCATTTCATAGCTGGGTATTTGATTTAAATGGTAAAAACGAACAAGTACTAGATAAAGAAACTTTTAGACAAGAGGTTTTGGAAAATGATCTAAATTTATCAAAAGTAAAATGTGAAATCGAGTGCGGTTTTGTTTGGATTACAATGAATGACAAAGCCAGGCCAGTAAGAGAATATTTGGGTCCAGTTGCAGATTACTTAGATAACTACAAGATAAATGAAATGAAGGTTGTTAGACATGTAAATTCATTATGGAAGGCAAATTGGAAAACAGGTTTAGAAGCTTTTTATGAAACTTATCATCTTTCAACTGTTCATCCAGAAACTCAAACAATGATGGAAGATTATCATGTTCAAATTGATAATTGGGATAATGGTATGAATAGGATGATAGTTCCTTTTATAATTCCAAGCATTAGATATAAGGATCGATCTACTATAAACGAAAGTACAAGTTTTCTTCTTGGAGATGTAGGTATATCTTCTGAAGAATTTAATGGTAATATTCAAGAGGCAAAAAAATTAATTCAAAATAAAAAAAGAGAGATTTCTAAGAAATTCAATTTAGGTTATGAAAGATATACTGATGCGGAGTTAACAGATAGCTTTGATTATGGTATTTTTCCAAATATACAAATTGGATGTCATCCCGAGGGTGTTTTTCTTTTTAAGTTTTTACCTCACCCAACTGACCCTGAAAAATTTTATCTTGATACTACAATAAATTATAGAGTGGTTGAAGGTGACGAATATAGCGTCCCTGCATGGATGGGACTACCAGAGGATACTGATAAGTCCGGAAAAATTAGACCCGAAATAGTTTACTATGATGAGAATGAAAAACCTGATTTAGGTTTAATTCTTGAGCAAGACTCTGAATTAATTCCGTATGTTCAATCTGGTGTAAGATCAAGAGGTTTTAGGGGTGCATTATGGAGCGAGCAGGAACTTAGAATTAGACATTTTCATTATGAATTAAATAATTCAATTAAATCCAATTAATAATTTTAAGTTAATTTTAATTATCCCTTTCTCTGATATTTCTTTATTTTTTATCTTAATTAATTTCAAAGCTAATTAATACATTCCCGGGCATATTACCACCATATTGGTAACCAGAATTGATGTATAAGTTTCTACCACTAATTACTGGCCCTAACCCTTCTATTGATCCACCATATGCTTTAAAACTTGAAAATTCAGAAAAGTCTACATTTGTATTAAATTCCCAAAGTAGACGACCTGTTTTATTATCTAGTATATATAACCACCCATCCATTCCACCACCAATAATTATATCATTTGTAGATGTTAACGCCGCTGAAATACCCCTGTCACAAGAACTAACTCCATTACATCTATCCTCAGGTTCAAATTTCCAATTAATTTTACCATCCAATGCACTTAAAGAGTAAATACCCGGTGTAGCAGGTCCAGGAAATTTATTTATATAATTTTTATCTGATATTGCTGCATAAATATTATTACTATCTGCTGTCATTCCCCAATGAACACCACCTGCAAAACCACCTCTCCCAATTTTTCTTGACCAGAGAAGCTTGCCATTTTGATTTGGATCCAAAGCATAAACATGCCCTGATTTTCTTCCTCCAAATAGTATATCTCTTCCATTATCTGTTTTCATTAATATGGTTGATGCACCAAAATCCCAATCAGGGCCATCTTCTTTAGGACATCCAGATGATGGTGTTATAAAGCATCCCATATTCCATGCATCACCAGATTGAGCTTGAAATGACCAAACAATACCACCTTTTGATTTATCTATTGCTAGTATTGCATCACTAGTATCTGCTGCAGGTGAGGTATAGGACTCTCCGGTTCCAACATAAACTAAGTTACGTTCATCATCTATTGTAGGAGAATTCCAAACTGGAACTCCTGAAGGTGCTAAAATCTTTTTACCTGATTCATTAAAGTCACCTAGGTGTTTTGCAGGTACGGGTATTGAGTATGTTGTCCATAATTCATCACCATTATTTGCATTTAATGCCATAACCCCACCTCTAAATGTACAACATTCATAATCTGGATTAGCACCATCTGCCCATTCTCTCGATGAAAGAGGAACATAAATTACTTCATCATAAACCCTAACCGAACCAGTCAAGATAACCCTTGGGTGATATCTTAAGGATTTTGTCCAAATATTTTTTCCAGTAAAGGCATCGTATTTGTATAAATTTCCTTCGTAATCTCCCGCAAAAATAAAATAATTATTATTAATTTTCTCTATTACTGGCGCGGATCTAATTTCTCCTTGTGTTTTTGAGACCCATCTTACACATCCTGTTTCTCGATCAAGTGCATAAAGATTTGAATTTTGTCCACCAACAAATATAACATTACCTGATACGGATGGTTGAGATCTTGACCTCGTTGCTCCTGGGAATGCAAAAACCCACTTCAGCTTTAAATCTTTAGCATTTTTACTATTTATTTTTGATTTGGCTCTACGTGTATTTTGTTTGTCATAACCCCATTGAGAATATGAATTTTTATCGTTAAAATTTATTTTTACTTTTGATATTTCTTTACTGCAGAAATTAGGTTTTGGAATATTTGTTGATACACTCCCCCCTGAAATAAATTCTGCAAGTTTAATTTTTTCATTTTTACTTAAATGAGAAGCTTGTGAAGACATTACACCATTTAAAGTTTCTAGAATATAATCAGCCGACATTGCTGAAAAAGTAGTGGCATGAGGAGCTCTTGGAACACCCCCACTATGACAATTCATGCATGATTCATTAAATATTTTTGCTGACTCTTTGTCTTTAGCTCCGGCAAATAGATCCGCATTTTGTAATTCATCATTAGAAGATACGCTAGCTAGCAAATTAGTATTTAAGATAAATATTGTTGTAAATAATATATAAAATTTTTTCATTTTTTTCCTATTTAGATATTCCTGAAAGCAAGTTATTAACCAACTCAGAGGATACTTTTCCAATGTTGACTTTTTTTCCTGTTAAGATTTTTCTAATACCAATGTGTTCAAGACCACCTAAAAACTGATCTCTAAATATATCAAAATTTGTAGATTTAGTAATTTCTCTATTACCTACACCTCTATTAAAAACTTTTTTTACAAGGTTTGAGTATCTTTTATTCATTTCATGAACTGGCGATCCAATATAGTTATCCCACCTAAGCTCTTTAAACCAAATAATGTGTAACTTTGGCGCACTTTTCATTCCCTCTAGGTATCTAATTGCTATAAAAAGTAAACTTGAGTGTAAATCTGAGATATCCTCAATATCTGTCTCCATCTTTTCAATAAATGGTTCAGCCCAATCAATAAAAACTTGATTTAAAAGATCATTTTTATCATTAAAATATTTATACAATGTTGCCTCAGAAACTCCTGCTGCTTTGGAGATTTTCATCATTGAAAGACCTTTAATTCCTTTTTCTTCAAGAATTTTTTTTGAAGCTAGAATAATTTCAGGAGGTCTAGAATCCTTTCTTCTCCTCCAGGAAATCTGATGTAAATTATTTATGTCAACAACGCTATCTTTTGTGTCTCGATTTGGCATGATCGTTTTTATCTTTTTTTTAAATTAATCTTAATGTCATTTTATATTATACTTTGATTAAAAGGTAAATTCAGATTGATTAAGGCCAAACATATTAATGAAAAATGGAAGTACTTTAAGGATAATTCAAAAAATTTATCTACTGAAGATTTTTTTAATTTAGATTTTCCTGGTGGAAATTTTTGTATAGATAAAGAGTTAAATTTCTTAGTTAATACTTCTACTGGTAAAAAATTAGGTAAGGAAGATTTAAATAAAGTTATTTCAGCTCATCCTATATATTTTATGATAATTACACTTAGAGGTTCTGGAGCATCAATCCAAGATATTTTTGATTTACTTAATTATGATAAAAAAAATGGGCCCATGCTTGGACAATGCAATATGTCATTTAATTCTCAATTAAAAGTTGATTGTCAATATAATGTTAAAGGCAAAATCAATTCGTTGGTTGAAAAAGATAGTAAAAAATTAGGTAAAATCAAAATACTGGACTTTTCATTATCAGTTTATGATGGTCCTACTTTAAATATTGGTGATGTGAATTATGTATGGATACTTCCATTAGGTAAGAAAAATGAAATATAAAAAGGGTGATAGATTAGAAAATTGGAGTTTTACAGTCACTCAGGAGAATATGAACTTGTGGGCTGAAATTCTAGACGATCCTAATCCAATTCATTTAGACGCAAATTCTGTAAAATTACTAGGGTTAGGAGAAAAAACTATTAATCAAGGCCATGCAAACATTGCATATATAATAAACGCTATACATTATAATTTTCCTGAATCAGAAATAATTAAATTAAACAATAAAATGACAGACTCAATTCTTGAAGGGGATAAAATCACTGTCTCAGGAAAAATAGATAATATAATTGAAGAAAGTAATAAACTAATTATTAACTGCCAATTACAATTAAATGTTGGACAAGAAAAAGTATCTGTAGTTTCTGAGGCAGATATTTTAATTAAAGTTTAATAAACACTTCTTAATTTTAACCACCAATCCTGAACTTCTGCAGCATGGCTCTCGCCATATTCTTTTGCTAAATCTGAGGCATCTTCAGGAACTTCTTCCATTTTTGTTATACCAACTGGTGCAGCATCATCAATTGGGTCAAGCCATTCAAGATCAATACTCTCTATTACACCATCATATTGCGCGCCGGCCTCTTCATGATGCTCGCTAATTTGATGTTTAAGTAAAAAATCTAAATAAGTTGGATAAACTAGAAGAGTATAATAAGAATTTTTTTCTCTTCCGCGATAATATTCATATCGAATTATACAATCTTCTTTTGAATGTGACTGTTTATATAATTCCTTGGATAATTCTTCAAATTTTTTTTCTTGTCCATCAACAATTTTAATATGTGCTAATAATGATGACATTTTTATCTCCTTTATAAAATTTTTTTTAATACTAAATTAAATGTATGGCTTCCCTTAATATCATTGTTGCTAGAGCCACCCAGCTTAAAATAAATACAGAAAATCTTATCCAAACAAGGTTCAAAGTTGCTTGAAGTATTGAATGAATAATTCGAATAATTACATAAAACCAAGCACAATAAAGATGAATCATATCTGTGTGCTCAAGCCCCCAAATAACAAAAGTTATTGCATAGAAAACTGTTGGTTGTTCAAATAAATGATTATAGTTATCAGCTACTCTCTCTACTTTGCTTGGAAACATTCCACCTATTGATGCAGGATGTGAGAATTTTTGAACATCTATTCCATCCTCTTCCAATTTTTTTGCCGCTGGTAGGCGTGTAGCATACATCCATATCATCATAAAAAAGGATAATAAACACATTACAATTGTTGGTTGAAAAATTAAATTATTCATTGAACCCTCCGTCTATAAATATTTGCAACAAACAGTTCTTTTTGCAATAATTAATTTGTTAATAATTTTTTACTTAAGGGGGGAGAAATGCCAATTAACGGAATGCATCATGCTGCAATATCAACACCAAATATTGAACGTTTAATGAATTTTTATAGAGAAAACTTTAATTGCAAGGATATTGAAAGTAGAAGTCAATGGGAAAAAGGAGCTAATGAAATTGACCAAGTTTTGGGGTTAAAGGGAAGCTCTGCGAAACAAGGATTTTTAAGTTGTGGAAATGTTATGATTGAATTTTTTGAATACTCCTCTCCAGAACCTCAGCCTATGCAAGAAAATAGACCGGTAAATAACCATGGTCATACTCATGTTTGCTTTGATGTTACAGATATAGACGAGGTTTATAACGATTTACTATCAAAAGGGGTTAGTTTCCATTGCCCACCTAAAGATTTTGGATCAGTAAAAGCAACTTATGGAAGAGATATCGATGGAAATGTTTTTGAAATTCAAGAAATTATTGCTTCAAATCATCCGGCAAAAGTTTTTTGAAAAGTTATTTATTATGGAAAATATTTAGGATTTAAATTTTTGAAAGGTTTTGTTTTATGAGAACTGTTGCAATTTTTGGAGGAAGTGGAGGACTAGGCTTAGCATCGGCAAAAAGTTTAGCAAAAGATTATAAATTAGTTATAGGATTTAATAATAGTAAAGATAAAGCAGACAACATCTGTAAAGATTTAAATAAAGATGGTTTTTCTGCAAGAGCTATAGAAGTTAATGTTGATAACATTGACTCAGTAAAATCCTTTCTTAAAATTTCAAATTCAGAAAATGATCTAAAAGGAGTTATTAATGCTGTAGGACCTCCTATTCCTCTAAAACCTTTATGTGATATTACAGAAGATGAATTTAAATCAATTCTATCAGTAGATGTTTTTGGTGCTTTTAATGTTTTAAAGGAGTCATTTTTAATGTTAAGTAAATTGGGTGGTGGTTCAATTGTTCAATTTTTAACTACTGCTGTTTTAAAGACGTTAGAAAATGATGGTATGTCAGGAATTCCAAAAACAGCTATAATGGGAATTGTTCGTCAACTTGCAAGAGAAGTGAAGGATACCAATGTGAGGATTAATGCAGTTGCCCCAGGTGTAATTGACGCAGGTATAGTTCATTCCTCTTTTACTGCCGATAAAACTGCGCAGGAGGTTATTGAATTGTGTCTTGATAGAACACCAATGCCTCGAATGGGAAAACCAAATGAAGTAGCTGAATTAGTAAAATTTTTACTTGATGATAATGCTGGTTATATTAATGGTCAAATAATTGGGGTTGATGGAGGTTATAGTGCCTAAAATAAATGAAGATTACCTTTTTTATCTTTTGCAAACTATTTATTTCGATAATATTGATAATGCTAATGCAGATAATGCTGTAAAAGCAATGCACGATTCTGTTCAATGGATTCACACCCAAGTTTGGGAACATGATGGTCATAGTAGTGATTATGTAGATAATTTGAATGGGCTTAAGGCTGTTAACGAATTTCTTACAGAGCGTGTAAAAGAGATGCAGGTTGAGGGCATAAAGCACAAAGTAAAAAAAGTATTGACCGATGGAGTTTCTGGATCATTTCAAGCAGATGTAATTGGTAGAGATGGTGTTAAAAAACCTTTTTTTGGTTGGGTTGAAATCAAAGATAAAAAAATAATATCATACAGGGTTATGCCTGGTTAAAATTCCTAATTACCAAAAACTTTTTTACCTAGATCTAAGTTTTTTAGTTTAAATTTTTGAACTTTAGTTGATGACATCGGCCAATCATCAACAAACACTATATATCTAGGAATTTTAAAATTAGATATCTGCCCTTTGCAAAAATCTATAAGTTCTTCTTTGGATATTTCTTCACCTGGTTTTTTTTCGATAAATACTGCAGGTACTTCACCTAAATGGTCATCATCAATACCGATAACCTGACTAATTAAGATTTTATCATGACTATCGAAATATGCTTCAATTTCTAAGGCTGCAACATTTTCTCCACCAACCTTTAGCATA
>Ga0315315_10007580_pt1 | contig 10046 bp, 10 predicted proteins | sample M140m3416metaG_FD_203699 | JGI IMG/M metagenome (GOLD analysis project Ga0315315, IMG submission 203699) | Ammonia-oxidizing marine archaeal communities from Monterey Bay, California, United States - M1 40m 3416 | ecosystem: Environmental > Aquatic > Marine > Intertidal zone | place: USA... | reverse complement strand
CACATGAATATGAAAGACTAGGTTTGATTTTATTTGAAGAAAAAAATAATAGGCACCCACTTAGAATAGCGTGAACTAATAAAATGTATAATAAAGAACCTTCGTTTCCAGCATAAAAAGCAACAAATGTTAAAGCTCTATTCATGTCTAAACTAGAATGATTAAATACATAAATATTAGAAAAATCATTTGATAAAAATAGCGATATCAGTGAAACACAAGATATAAATATCATAATTATTGAAAGGTAATAACTTCTTGTTGCACTCTTTATTGTAATTTTATTTTCTTTATAGAAACCCAAGAAAAAAAGAGATGATGAATACAGTGAGAGTATAAATCCTAGTATTAGAATGTAGAACCCAAAAGTATTCATTTGATTTTATTTCTTTTTATATATAAACCTAAAATTACAACTGAAAGTAGTACTGCAATAGCTGGAATTATATATGCTACTGAATTGAACCCTTTCATTTTAGGATAAGCTAAAACAGATTCTCCATATCTATTAATAAAATAGGTTTTAATCTGTTCTTCAGTGTATCCTTCATCAATTTGCTTCTTTATCGTATCTTTCATATTATTTGCAATTAATGATTGAGATTGATCTAATGTTTGACCGTCACAAACAGGGCACATTATTTCTTTTTCTAGTTTTATGTACAGACTATCTTCAGCTTCATTTTGAGATGCAAAACAAGAATTAATTGAAAAAATAAAGATTATAACAAAGCCTATTTTAGGTAGATTATTGTAAATCATCCCATATGTAATTTACGATTGCTTTAATTTCTTCTTCAGTAAGCATATTTTTGTAAGCTGGCATAAGGCCTGCTCCACCTTTAATAAAAACTACAGCATTGTCCTTAGATAGTTGAGAGGTTAATAAATTTGCTGGATTCTTATGCTTTTCACCAGTAACTTTATACCAATAATTTTCTTCATCTGTAATTTTACTAGCAGCTGGGCCATTTCCATCAGCATTATCACCGTGACAAAATGCACAGTTTACAGTATATAAGTATGAACCATTATAGGCATTAGATGAGTCTAAATTCATATCTAAAGCATTATTATTTCCTACCTCAGAATATGTAACACTATCTGGGTGTGCAGGGACCCTAGGAGGTTCTTGATATTTATTTGCTTGGTTGTAATGCATTTCGCTGAAAATCTCAACAGGATATGTGTTATTTTGTTGAACACACGAAGTTAACATTACTACTAATAACGATAAAAGAATTATTATTTTTTTATTTATCTTCATATAATTAATTTTACTATTTTATGCTTCTTTTATTTCTTCAGATCCAGACTTTTCTAATATTTTTTTAGCTTTCCCTAAATCAGAATCTTCTACAGAAATTACTACACCTATATAACCTTCAGTAATTCTAGGATCATAAACTCCTGGTGCTATGTTTGGTAATCTAGATTCAAAAATTATTCCTATTACACTAAAAATCACAGCAGATAACATAGTCATTTCATACATAATGATTAGCATTGCAAAAATTGAAAGAATAGGTTTCCCTCCTGTAATTAATGGATATGCTAGCTGAGTTGCTGTTGTTAAAAATAGAGATAAACTGAATCCTATAATCGCACCAAAAGCAGGAAATCTAAATAACCTATGCTGTGGTACATGCTCACCAAATGCTCCTTCTGGATAAGGTGTTCCTGTTAGAACATCAAATGTTCCAACTTCAAAGCCACCCTCCTTTAATCCATCCATAGCGTTTGCAGCATCATTTGGATCTATATATAAACCTAATAAGCTTTTCATTTTTTACTCCTCTTCCTCTCTAAATATAGTAGGAACTGTTGCGCGACCTATTTTTATATCATCGCTAAAAACTTCACTTTCTTTTTGTTCAAATAAAGGAACTAATGGAAATATCCTAGAAAAAATCAACATTAATAACGTAACCCAACAAAATGACCAGAAAAGTATGTACCATTCAAACCAACTTGGAGAATATGCTTCCCATGTAAAAACAAATGGAGTCCTTCTGGCTAGCCCTGGAACAATAATTAAAAATCTTTCAAGCCACATTCCTATATTTACTAATATTGAACTCCAAAACATTAATGCAATATTCGTTCTTATTCTTTTGAAAAGCCACATTGGTACAGGTAATATGTATCCAGTAAGCAAAAATGTCAAGAACAACATATTCCATGGGTACTGAAAGATTTGCATTTCTCTAAGAGCTATCTCAGGTGCATCTAAACCATATAAGGCAAATAGAAGTTCTAAAAATGTGAATCCTAACCAAGCAGTTGCAACTACAGTTAGTAATCTTGCAAGTGCATCAAAGTGCTCAGGTCTAATAAATTCATTCCATCCCCATCCCCATCTCATTAACGCCATCATAGTAACTACTGCTGATACACCAGAGTGTACAGCCCCAATAACAAAATATGGAGCAAAAATAGTTGAATGCCATCCTTCTACTGCAGTTGTAACTGCAAAGTCCCAAGAAACAATTGAATGAACTGACACGAAAATAGGAAGCATTAATGCTGACAATAAAATCCCTCCAACTACCTGCATTTTCCATTGCCTAGGATTACCTCTCCAGCCAAGTGCAAGAATTGTATAGAATCCTTTTCTAAATCCAGTAGTTCTATCTCTTAGAACGGCTAAGTCAGGAAGTAGGGCTACAAATAAGAAAAGTGTTGAACCTGTTAAATATGTTGATATCGCTATAGGGTCCATAAACAAAGGAGATCTTATATTAGGCCATATTCCTCTAGAAACATCGTAGGGAATTAACCAATAAATTATTCTCCATGTTCTACCTGCGTGAATTAGAGGGAAAACTAGGGCTGTAGCCAATGAAAATATAGTTAATATTTCTGCAGCTCTTGTAACAGGTCTCCTCCATTCGGCTTGAGTCAGCCTAAGAATAGCGGAAATCATAATTCCTGCATGAGAAATACCTACCCAAAAAACAAAGGTAGTAATGTATAGTCCCCAATAAATTGGTCTATTCAGACCTGTAACTCCTAGCCCGTACTTTATTTGAATTCCAAAAAGTACAAAACCTATGATTACAAAGAATCCTAACACTGATACAAGATAGGGCCACCATCTAGGTGTTTGTAAAGTTCCGTTTAAAAGCACAGAGTTTGTATACTCTTGACTTAATCTATTTTCATTATCTCTTTGTTGCATAATTCTCCTCTATTAATCTGGCTTTGCAACCCTAACACCATGAGCTTTTATATACTTCACTGGCTTAGCCAATAAATTAAACTGTTGTATTTCCCATATTCCAATAAATGGTACTACTCTTGAAACAATTATTACAATAAGAAACACAGAACTCACAGCTCCGACTAAAACTAACACATCCCATATATCAGGAAATAAAGTCTTAGGTATTACCTTTAACCATTTATCATGAATAAGTGACGGGTCAACTGACCAAGCAGGAACATACAATCTTACTCTTTCAAAAAACACTCCAAAAATTGCTATGATTGCTCCATAAAAAGGGCCATTTACAGAGTTTCTAACTTTGTTCCATATTAACCACCACCATGGGAAAATAAAACTAAATAGCATCCCTAATATAAATACATACATCATAGGGCCTCTAATCAATAAATCTAACCATGCCGTATCTGACATTGATTTACCATACCAAAATACTATAAATGCTGAATAAAAAAAGTATATCCACATAAGGCTTGCAGCAAACATTAGTCTCCCTAAAGCCCAAAACTGATTTATTGTTATATAGTTTTCGTAACCAAAATATTTTCTAACAATCCATGCAACTATAATTACAGATGCAATTCCACCTTGTATACCTCCCATAGCATGGGCCATTGGATAAATAGCGTCCCTCCAACCTGGAACCATACTTAAACTTAGATCAATTGAAATTAATGTATGTGCAAAAATTAAAGTAAAGAAGTAAAATGTACTCATCATTCCAATTCTCATCCTTAGTGTACTCCACTGTACAGTTGATCCAACAAACCCGTGAGCTAAAAATTTTGCTATTCTTTGTTTTACTCCATTTGAATTATCTCTAATAGTAGCAAAATCTGGTAGAGCTGAAGAATATAATAAAGCAATTCCAACGATTGCTAGCATTATTAAGCTTAGTGTATCCCAAAAGTGGGGACTATAATTAGGAGCTTCAAACCAAATCGATCTTCTTCTAGCACCATCTACAATAAGAGGAGGTAGCACCCAAAGCAAAGGAATCATAATTATAATATTGATTATTCCAACTACTCCAATAATGTGTGCGATTCTTGATATAGGTCTAGCCCAATTAGCTTTTGCTATTAATGGCGCAACTGCTACCATTGGAGCTCCTGAAGTAGTACTTAATATAAATGCCAAAACTGCAGCTATATATCCCCATTGAGTCTGATCATCACTTTCTAAAAATAATTTACCTAAAAGGCCAACTATTCCTAGAATACTTAATATTGAAAGTACCCAAATACTTTTCTTTATAAACCCTCCACCTCTTTTAGTACTAGAGATAAGCTCATCTTTTACTACCTTTGGATCACTCGGAGGCCAATGAAAATGTTCTTCGTTAGTGCTCATTAGTTTTAGCTTTCTCTCCTAATTTTTCATCTTTATAAGGGTCTATAGTTGCCAAATATACTACATTTGGGTTTGTATTTAATTGAGGCATTAGAGAATATTTTCGGTCACTTTTCGCTAGTATAGAAACTTCGCTTTCAGGATCATTTAGATCTCCAAAAGTTATAGCACCTGTAGTACATGCTTCTTGGCATGCTGTTTTTATTTCACCATCTTGTAGTTGGTCACCTGCATTTCTTTCGCCTCTCTTAATCCTTTGGATGCACATACTGCATTTTTCCATTATCCCTCTACTTCTAATAGTAACGTCAGGATTAAGATGATTTCTGATTTCTTCAGGCCATGTAGGTTCCCAATAATTGAACATTCTTACAATATAAGGGCAACCATTTGCACAATATCTTGTTCCAACACATCTGTTGTACACTTGGACATTTAATCCCTCATTATTATGGTAAGTTGCATAAACAGGGCAAACAGGTTCACATGGTGCATTTTCACAATGCTGACACATTATAGGAATAAATCTTGCTTTTACATTAGGAAATTCACCCTCCCAGTATCTTTCAATCCTGATCCAAGACATTACTCTTCCTCGTTCAAATTTATTTTGATCGTTAAGAGGTATGTTGTTTTCAACCTGACATGCTGTAACACAACCACTACATCCGTTACATTTATCGGTATCTATTACCATTCCCCAACTTCTATTTTTTTCAGCTACCATAATATTCCTCTTTTAATTTTAATGAGAACCTTTTTCTTTATTTTCAGATCTTTCTCCATCATGATCATCTCCGTGATCATCACCATGTCCATGACTCTCTCTGAAATTTATAGACTCTTGATATTTATGATGGTTTTCTTCTTCTGCTTCATGAGCTGTTTGTCCAGGTTTAACAACCAATACAGGAACTCCTGGCTCAACAGGAAATGCAGTTACGTCACCCTCAAATTTAGGCATTGTTTGATTACCACCAGCTCTTTTTAATGAGACTTTGGTTGATGCCCAAGCAAATGATCCGGATTTTTCATCTGTTAATCCAGATAAAATCTTAAGCACATTTGATCCTCTATTCTCTGAATATCTACCACCTTTTTCTGTCCCTTGTCCAGTTGGAACACATACTGTTCCTGGCTGCACTGCGGGATGTGGATATGCAAGACATTTTATTTCTCCAGAATCAGATTTTAGATAAATAATATCTCCTTCTTTAATGTCCATTTCCTCAGCTTGTTTAGCATTTATTTCTACCCATGTTTCCCACGCAACAGTAGTGATGCCTTCATAAGCTTCTTGAGCTAGAGGAACATTTGCATATTTCCCATCTCCTAAATTATTTGTAAATGGAATCAAATGAAACTCATCTCCATAATTTGTATCTGAGTTTGAGAAAATATTTTGATTCTCAAAGTCAAAAGCATTTTTTAGTCTGATTTTTTTCTGGTCAGCAGTAATACTTTTATTCCAATATCCACCTCTTTGCTGAACACCATTCATAAAGGAATTTTTATCATTTGCAATTACAGAACCAGAACTATTTGATTCATTATATTCATTATCAAATATTTTCTTTACTAGCGATTTGTTTGAACCGCTTATTGAAGGTTCTAAATTTAGCAATGTATCTACATAACTTACAGCTCCTGATGCACCTGGGCCTTCTTTGACAACTACTGGTTGTTGTAGAGAAACAGTCATATATCCAGGAAGAGGATTTGGGATTTCTGATCCCCATTCTTCAAAAAAAGTTGTATCTGGTACAACTATATCTGAAGCATTAAGAGTCTCATTCATCATGTTTCCAAAAGATATAACAGTTTCTACATTTTTAAGAGCACCTAAAACATCTAGTGAGTTAGGCATTGAGTAAGCCAAGTCTACTCCCTTGATAATTACTGTATCAACATATCCTGCTCTCCATTGAGCCAATTCTTCTTGCCATTGCTCTAAGTTATTAGATTGATTTGAACCTCCAATGAATTCTTTTTCAACTTCAGGGTTAATTATTACCCCTCCTGTTTGACCTACTGATCCAAGAAGAATATTTAGAGAATATACGACATATGTATTAAATTTTCCATTTGTATAAGCAGATGTAGACCCTCCTGCAAAAACTATACTTTTTCCTTTAGATATTTTGTGTGCAACTTCTATGATTTTTTCTTTAGAAACACCTGTTCTTTTTTCTACATCTTCTGGATTGTACCCAAATTCGATTTTTCCGTTAGGTAATTTATTAAGGAAATCATTGATTTGATTATCTGGAACTAGTTTTTCTTTAATAATTATGTTTGCAATGGCTAAGGCTATATCAGCTTCAGTCCCTGGAAATGGAGACATCCACAGATCAGAATTTGCAGAAGTCAAAGAAAATCTTGGTTCTACGTGCCCAAAAAAGCCTCTGTTGCCTGATCTCAATTCTCCAAATGCTGTACCGTATTGACCGGGTGAAATCCAATTTTCTATCCAATCAGCACCAAAAGATAATACGTTATCTGCATGGGCGATATCAAAATGAGGGATTTCATTTGTTTCAAATAGCTCGAATAATGCTTCATGAAGATTAGTTTGATCAAGAGCTTCATAAGTAAGATATCTCCCTCCTCTGCTTTCAGCAAATTTTTGAGATATCCAGCCTTCTGAACTTCTAGAAGGATTAGTAATTACTACAATTTTTTTCCCTTTAGCAGTAGCTTCATTAATATATTTATCCATTTCATCAACAGTTGTATTGGCCAAAATTCCATCTTTTGATCTTCTTAATTTTGGTTTATGTAACCTGTCAGGGTTATAGTGAAGCTGTAGTGCAAAATCTAAATTTGATCTTGCGCCCCCTCTATTTACAGGATGATCAGGGTTCCCTTTTAGTTTTTTGATTCTACCTTCAAGTATTCTAACTAAAACTCCATCACCTGAAGCTCCTTCCGACCAAGATGTCGCATACCAAGAATCAATTCCTCTTACGAGGTCTTCTGGCATATCGACAGGGCTTTGAACAATCAGTTCTTTTTCAGGAATTGAACATGCAGCAAATATGACAGCACCAGCTGCAGATTTTCCACTTAGTGATAAAAATTCTCTCCTGTTTATTTTCATAATTTCCTCAAAATATTTCTCTTCTTAGTGTTAATGATGACACGCTGCACAATCAGTCGGGCCTCCATTTTTTCTGTGGCAATTAACACATTGCCCCATTTTTAAAGGTTCTACCTGATATACCTTTTCCATACTAGCCACATCTCCATGACACGTTGAACACACTTGAGATGCAGGCACAATTTCTTTACCTTCTAAATCAAGGCGCTCCGGGACATTTCCAATTGCTGAAGGATGATTTGTTAAATAATTTATATGTGCTGAGTGCACAAATCTCACATGGTCCGGAAGCCTATGAACTCTTCTCCAGTTTATAGGCGATGCCATTTCTGAATCAACAATTACCTGCCTATCTTCAGCATTTTCAAATATACCTGAAGCTTCTCTTAGTTTTTTTAAGTCTTCACTTTCGTAGCTTCCAACAGCTCTGTGACAACTTGCACATAATTCTACTGCAGGAACATGAGCTGATGATGCTTTAGCAACAGTTCTATGGCAAAATGTACAATCCATACCTAATCCTCCTTCAGAGACAGGAGCAGCATGTTTTGTATGTGGGAAATTAATAGGTTGATCAAAAGTTTGTTCAAATCCTAGAACAGGTAATGGTTGCCCTAACCAAGCGTTGAAAAGACCTGCTAACAAAATAGAAAAAATAGCAAGTGTGGTTAGACCTCCCAATCCTACAAGAGGAATAAGAACTTTTACCCATAAAGGTGTTGTTCTATCTAATTCTTTTATTCTGTTTATAATTTTCTTAATAATTTTTTTTCTCCAATATTATTGCCAGAATCTTGGATATATTCTTTCTAGCACAGGGTATATATTGAAAAAAGCCAACAGGAAGAATGTAATAATTGAAGCTAGTCCCAAAAATCCAATGATGTAAAGTATTGGCCTTAGTTTACTATACTTATTGCTAATAGTTTTTGAATCTACAGCAGATGGAATAATTGCATGTGCTGTTAATAAAATTGGCCCAGTTAAAATAGCAGATACTAAAGCTAGCGTTAAATACGTTATTGTTCTAGCTATTTCGCTCCACTCTCCAGCTGTGGGTGCAAACGGATCCAAAGTAATAGCCCTCCTGATGTTTTTTCTGAATTACATTAATCTTAAGTCATTCTACTATTTTTTTCTTTAAAAGGGACCTTATTTTTATGCAAATATTTTAATTTAATTGCAATATTCTTTTAAAGGAATTTAAATTTATATATTTTTGAAAGGGCTGTTTTGATTAATAAAGACAAATTAATATGGATTTATGAGACCATGTGTAGGATAAGATTTTTTGAAGAATCTATGCTTGAGCAAACCTATAAAGGTAATTCTATGGGAGTCACTCATCCGTCAGACGGACAGGAAGCGGTTCCAACAGGTATATGCGCACATTTAACTGAAAAAGACTGGATTGGATCTACTCATAGAGGGCATGGTCATTGTATAGCAAAAGGACTAGAAACAGATAAAATGATGGCAGAAATTATGGGGAAATATACGGGAAACTGTAAAGGTAAAGGTGGTTCTATGCATATAGCTGATTTCTCTAAAGGAATGCTAGGTGCTAATGCTATAGTAGGAGCTTCTATACCTTTAGCAGTAGGAGCTGCATTAACTGCAAAATATCAAGGTAAAGAAAAAGATTCTATAGGAGTTGCATTTTTCGGTGACGGTGCCTCTTCACAAGGAGTACTGCATGAATCTATGAATCTGGCTTCAATTTGGAAATTACCGGTTATTTTTGCTTGCGAAAATAATCAATATGCAGAAGCAACTCCTTCTTGGTATGCAGTTTCAGTTGAAGACATAGCAGATAGAGCTGCCTCCTATAATATTCCAGGTGTAATAGTTGATGGAATGGATGTGTTTCAAGTTTATGAAGCAGCTGAAGAAGCTGTTTCTAGAGCTAGAAAAGGTTTAGGGCCAACTCTATTAGAGTTAAAAACATATAGATATCATGGCCATTTTCATGCTGATCAGCCGGAAAAATATAGAACAGAAGCAGAAGAAAAAGTTTGGAAAAATAAAGATTGTATTAAAAGCTTTGAAAAAAAAGTCCTTGAGCAAAAATTAATGACTAAGGCTGAATTGAATACTTTGAAAAAAAATATAGAAAAAGAAATAGAAGATGCTGTTGAGTTTGGACTTTCAAGCCCGCTACCTCCAACTGAAACTTTATACGAAGATGTATACGTTAATTATTCAAATGACTTAAAAGGATTAAGATAATACTATTCAAGAGGAAATTATGACTATAAATAATCTAAATGGATTGGGACCAGGATTAGATGTAAAAGGATCTGAAATTAGATACAGAGATGCCTTTAATAATACGCTGAGATCAGAGCTTGAGTATGATGAAAATGT
>Ga0315315_10007579_pt1 | contig 10046 bp, 8 predicted proteins | sample M140m3416metaG_FD_203699 | JGI IMG/M metagenome (GOLD analysis project Ga0315315, IMG submission 203699) | Ammonia-oxidizing marine archaeal communities from Monterey Bay, California, United States - M1 40m 3416 | ecosystem: Environmental > Aquatic > Marine > Intertidal zone | place: USA... | reverse complement strand
AGGGGAACGCAATCACTCATGCTTTACGGCAGCGCGGCAACAAAGGATCCTGGCTGGGACCCAGCAGACTTCCTTCCGATTGGTACCATTTCGGCCATCGGCTCCCCGCACCAATTTACCGCAGCCGCACTGCGGGCCAGCGACAACCAGACACTGGGTACCTACCGATGGATTCTATGGAGAACACAACCAGTGACGGCCGTGTCCGGTGGGGAAAACACCGCATTGCAGGAGCTCGCGATTGAGGTGGCAAAGCCTCGCTGAATGCCTCAGTTTTCAATCGCTATCTTTTCCACCGCGTAAAGGCCAAACGTTGCCAACCAATGATCCCCTTCGTAATGCCCGCTGTTGATGTATTGCAATCCGGCGTCAAGATGTCTCTGGGCGCTCTGACTCAAGGCGTTTACAAGGGAATGTTGGTGAGGAAGGGCAGCTGCCACGGACTGTAAACACCAAGCACGACTAAGATTGAGTCCAGCAAGATGAACGATCTTGGGGTCTGTCACATCGCTGACCACCACAGGTGAAATGGTTCCATCCGTGAGCTGAGTTGCAAGTTGTGGTAGAAACTTTGAAAACCATAACTCGAACTCTTTCTGGGGCAGAACTCTCCGCATTAAATCCGCTTCGTTCCAGCATGAAGAAAAGAAATCATGCCCTGACGGCTCATATTGGACAGGGAACGCCAAATCAGCGCCATAAAACTCCTTGGAGCGCTTGTTGACCAAGCGTTCCAGTGGTTTCAGCTCCATCGCGACAGCGTAATCGTGAATTTGCCCCAGCGCGAATGCCGTATCCGTATGCTGTCCGATCCGGATCGGATAGCTTAGCTTGGGAAGATAGTCCTCAATTCTCTGGACCAGGACCTTTTCCAACGGAGCGAGGTTCTGCCTCCAAACCTTTGCATCGCTGTCTTCCCATGAATCAAGCTCCATAACTAAGCGAAGCAGCCAAGCCCATCCGTACATTCGTTCAAATGTCTTTTGTTCATCACGTGCAAAAAACTCCGCCTCTTTAGCCAGCTTCTCTGCTGTTAAATGATTTGCGAGTGCTGCTCGCAGACGGTCTGCGTTTTCAATCTGGGGGTATTTCCTCAGCAATCGCACCAAGACCCAATGACCATGCACGCTGCTGTGCCAATCGAAACAGCCAAAGAAAGCGGGAAAATGATTTCTGGGCCTTCGAATCTGAGTCTCACTCGTGTACATCAACGACAACTTGGTCGGAAACTCGGTGTCGACTCCCTTTAAAACCAACTCTCCCCATTGCTCAGCAATAGAATCCTCCATGCCTTGTCTTCCACTTGTTGCTTCTTGAGCTGAAGCGTTATTTATCACCAACCCTAAACACCCCACAACGCCAACTGAGAACCAGACTCTTAACACTGTTGCACCTCTTTGGTGTGTATGATTGTTTTGAAAGAATGTTCAACTAGGGTCGACCGGAGTATGCTGCCAGCCTTCCATCCGTTGGCCTTCCGTCCGTTGCCAAGGCGTCTGCGTTGGAATGGTGCGCACCCCAATGAAACGCGACTCACGCTCCGTTCGACCATCAACAGTCGAGCTATACCGGCTGGATAACTTCACTCGATCGCCCACAACGCATCGAACGTGCGAATATAGATCACGCCATTCGAGATCACAGGCGACGCTGAGGTTGTTTCCTCCGTATCGTTTTGTGCAACGATTTTGAACTCGCGACCTGTCTTCACCACAGTCACTTTGCCATCGCGAGCAGTCAAATAAATGTGCCCGTCGGCGAGCACAGGTGACGCTCGGTGTCGATGACTGTGGGTACGCTCCATGTAAACCTGTTCACCAGTCTTCCGGTCCAATACCAAAAGCATTCCATTCTCTCGACACAAGTAGACAAGATCATCGTGGATGATGGGCGAAGGAACATCGGGAGTGTTATCATCACGCACCCACAAGACGGCTTTGCTGTCCGTTAAATCTCCTGTTTTCGACGCGTCGATTGCAAACACAGGACCATTCTTCGCAGTTGGGCAAACCACGATTCCGTCAGCTGCTGCAGGGGAGGATACGAAACGCAACGTTGGATGGTAACTCTTCCCCTGAGGATTCAGTCCACCCAACCGCCATTTTTCTTTCCCATCCTCGAGTGAATACGCAACTGTATAATCCGCGCCATGCGTAATCAGATACGACACTCCGCCGAAATTGTATAACATTGGCGACGCGTATGAATGTTCGTTCTCGCGTGACGCGCCGGTGACCCTTTCAGTGGCCCACAATGGCTGACCTGTGGATGCATCCACAGCAACGACCATTGCTTCCTGGGTGTCAGGCTTTCCATCACCATGGATCAATTGCACAAACAGACGGCCCTCGTGCAAAACAGGTGTTGCCGACATGCCAAACGCAATATCGAATTTTCCATAGCGTTCTTGGAGATCCGCGTCCCATACCAACGAACCATCCACGGTGTAACAAACCAGTTTCCCAGTGCCAATGAAGGCCCATACGTGCACCCCATCAGTGATTGGCGATGGGCTTGCTGAGTTGCCCTCGTCACCGCGTGCAGCCTTGTTTCCTTGTCCAATCAAACGGCTCCAGCGTTGCTTCCCGTCTGTACCAAAACAAAGCAGCACCAAATCGGTGCCCGAAGTGCTTGTCAGAAAGATCTTGTCATCCCAAACAACAGGTGTCGCCCCTGCGGGGCCGGGTAATTTTGAACGCCATTTCACATTCGATTCAGCGGACCAGGACTTCGGCAGATTAGTCTCGTTTGAAATCCCATTTTGCGTTGGGCCTCGCCATGAACCCCAGTTTTCTGCGGACAACGGCTGAACCACAAGCAGCCCAAACACAACGAAAGGAGTCAATTGAAATGGCTTCATGTCTGATCTTTGATCGGGGATACAGTAGAAAGTGCCGAACGTGAAAGCGCAGTGACGAAACTGCCGCTCACTCACTGCCATCATACAGCATCTTGCGGAGGGCAAGCGAACGCGCGGATCTCAATTACCGCTGGCAAAACACGGACAGGAACTTATGAACGAATCCAGTCTGTCGCGATCGCTATTTGCCTACTACCTTCCCCGAACGTCTCCACTGAACGAAACTAACCAATCCGGCCATCGCAATAGCTCCCACCACCGAGCCGATAAAGACTCCACCAATAAAACCAAATGAGTCCCGGAAGTCCATCTCAGGCAAACCAGGATTGAAGGTCGCAATCATCCACGTGCCGAAACCGCTGGTCACCCCCAGATACCCCCCCACCACAACCCCTAGCAATGCACCAACAAGACCAGCCACACTGGTTTTTTTCACATCCACCTTAAGCCCCGTGTGTAACCCCGAAACGAGAATCCCTCCCACAGTTCCCGCAATCAATCCAACTGCCCCTAAGAACATCGAGGCAAAAAAATCACTGGATGAAATAAGCCAGCCGTAAGCGGCCCCTGCACAACCCGGTACCGCTGGCCAAAAAAGAGAACTACCTTTCATGGGTACACTCATCTTACGAGATCAATTGATGAACCGGCGATCACTCGCGGCCCAGTTCCCACACCACTCGCTGCATTTCCGCCGAAATTTTACCAGAGTCCAGAGTCCAGAGTCCAGAATTCAGAGTCCAGAATTCAGAGTCCAGAATTCAGAGTCCAGAATTCAGAGTCCAGAATTCAGAGTCCAGAATTCAGAGTCCAGAATTCAGAGTCCAGAGCGTTGCATGCAACCACCCATCAAAACACTTGATCGGGTGGCTCGATGAAGCGTAGAGAAACTCTCCTGTGTCTCATTCGAAGTGGGCCACAATCGTTAGCATCCTTGATGTTGGCTGCGAGATCCGAGGTTCAGGGTGGTGAAAACCGCTTGAGAATTCTAAGTGGCTGCCTCAACGCTTCTTCTTTTTATTGTTTCCAAAAGACCATAAATCTGATGGGGTATAGGCATCCCGCATGTAACCATCAATACGTTGCACAATCTCAGGATGTTTTTTGGCCACATTGTCAACCTCACCGAGATCGTTGGCGAGGTTATAGAGTTCGAGCGTTGAGTCAGGATTTTTACCAACATTGTTGCGAACGCCCTTCCATTGTCCCCAACGGACAGCTTGCTTGCCACCGCGTTCATAAAACGCCCAGTACAGATAGTCATGACGAGGTTGCTCTGCTTCGTTTCCCAACAGAGCAGGTAGATAACTAATTCCGTCGATCGCCTTGGGTGAATCAACTCCGGCAATCTCCATGCACGTTGGCATCACATCCCACATCGCTACCGGGATATTACAAACAGTTCCTGGTTTGATTCTTCCGGGCCAACGAGCGAGAAATGGGACACGGATGCCGCCTTCGTAGAGATCGCGTTTATGGCCCCGCAACGAACCATTGGAATCGAAAAACTTGGGATCGTGCCCGCCTTCCATGTGGGGGCCATTGTCGCTCGTAAACGAAACGATTGTATTGTCATCGATACCAAGCTCTTTCAGCAGATCAAGCAACTCACCGACATGTCGATCCATTCGTGTCATCATCCCAGCGAAAGCAGCGATCGGATTAACCACTAATGGTCCTTGGTACTTACCAATTTTGCTATCGAACTGTGGCCACTTTTCTCGGAAGGGAGCGTGATCATCCTCGGGTACGTGCATTGCAGCGTGTGGAATAGTGAAGGGGACATATGCGAAGAACGATTTATCCTTATTGTTTTTCACAAACTCAAGCAACTCATCATTAATCAGATCAGCCGAGTAAGTGCCTTCTTCCATCAGCACTTTTTTATCGTTGTGCCACAAGTGGGTTGGATAGAACGTGTGCGCCTGTCGCTGACAGTTGTAACCAAAGAACTCGTCAAAATGACTTGATGGATCGCTGGCTGAGCCGGGAGCTCCAAGCCCCCACTTGCCAAACATACCCGTGGTATAACCGGCATCCTTGAGCCTTCTTGGAAGAGTGACAATGTCAGCAGGCATCGGTGCTTGTCCCTCGGGTTGGACCTCTCGATTTCCACGAACGAATGCGTGTCCCGTGTGTAACCCGGTCATCAAAACACAACGTGTTGGCGCGCACACCGTCGAGCCCGCGTAGTAATCGGTAAAGGTGACGCCCTCAGCGGCCAACCGATCAATGTTGGGTGTCTTGAATTTCGTCTGTCCAAAACAGGAAAGATCACCGTACCCAAGGTCGTCGGCCATGATGTAGATAATGTTGGGCGATCGTTCTGCTGCCAACAAGGGCGAAGTGAGCACGCATAACAGCGTGGTGATAAAGAGTTTCTGCATCGGTTTCTGACTAGCCCTTAACGAAAATGGTGCGGGGGATTGTTATCGGTCGGCATTCGTATCATACAACGGTTGCCGCAGGTTGCTCATTCACTTGGGACTGAAAACGAAGATTGGCTTTCCTGTTGCCCCTGCTGCAAGAGTTCACGATTCGCGGATGCACGCTTTTGTACTTCCGCAAGGATCACGCGAAATTCCTCCAGTCGTGTCTTCAGGTGCGGGAGTTGTGCCAGATTCCGTTTCTCTTCTGGATCGACATTCAAATTGTAAAGTTCTTCGCCATCTGGCCACTTTCCGTATCGCCAACGCTGGTTCCGCAAGGCAAACCCGATTTTGGAGCCCCGAGTAACGACACTATACGCATATTTCTTTTTTCCAAGTCGCTCAGAGTGCCCCAGCAAGGGTCGAAGAGAATTTCCCTGTAACTGCTCTGGGGTGTCGATTCCCGTCAAATGGGTAAGCGTTGGGAAAATATCAATCAACTCCACCATTGCCTGGGAGTGTGCCCCCTCACTAGTTAAACCCGGTGCTCGAACCATGAATGGTACCTTCGCACCAATGTCAAATAACGCCACTTTCCCCCACAGAAAATGGTCCCCAAGATGGTAACCATGATCTGAGGTCAGGATGATGGTGGTGTCTTCCCAGTGACCGCTCTGCTTGACGGCATCAAACACGATTTGGATCTGAGCGTCGATAAAACTGATGCATGCATGATAGGCCTGCATGTATTCTCTTCGTAGTCGATCGTTCTCAACCCCTAATTGAAACCCGAACGCTTCGTAACGTTTTGATTGAGCGAGACTCGGCAGCGTCTTCCAAAGATCAGGCCTATCAGGCTTATATCGTAGGGAATCTAGCGGATAAAGGTCAAAATACTTCCCAGGTGCGAGGAACGGCACGTGCGGTTTCTGGATCCCGCAGGCAATGAAGAAAGGCTTATCTCCGTGGCTCTTTTCCGACAACCATTTCGCCACCTGCCTCGCATTTTTACCATCCTTGTGCTGTTCATCGGTGAGCCCACTTTCACCATAACCGGGCGGTGTCTGCGCATTCAAAGACGCGGAGACCTGTTTTTTCAATGCTTTCCACTTACGCCGATTGGGGCCGTCTTCGACAGAGCCATGCACTGACTCAAATTCGATGCGAGCTGCTTTCACCACCGCAAGTTCGTCGTTTTCAAACCGATGGAACTCATCCCACGCCTTTTCTCCATGCTCATGGCGTGGAGAGTGGAAAACCTTTCCCACGCTGGCAGTCCAAAACCCATGCTCGCGAAACCACTGCGGCATCGTGATCGTGTTGGGGCGTTCATTGCGTATATCATCAGTATTATTCAAAATGCCGGTCGACTGCGGATACAGACCGCTAAGCATCGACGCACGCGATGGTCCACAGACGGGATACTGACAAAATGCTCGATCAAACGTCATAGCCTGCGAGGCAAAGGCATCCATCGCTGGAGTCAGGATGGGCGAATACCCGGATGGGGCAACATGGGTATTCAGATCGTCACAGACGATAAGTAACACGTTTTTCGTTCGGTTGCGGCCGCTATTGCCAACAGCCCCATCGACGTGCGGAACCGAAGTTTTCTGACTCGGAGCATTGCCGACGCTGGTGTAAGGCAGATGTTTTGGTGGAGGTGTATAGTTCCCCGCGCCTTTCTGCCAATGATACGCATCGCCCTGAATAACAAGATCTTTGCGGGCATTCATAGATGGCTCAGGTGGGGCGAATACTTGTGGGGCACTCTCCCTCAATTGCGAGATCACGTCGGTGTACCGAGCATCGCCCGCGAGGTTGTGCCATTCGTGTGGATCTGCCTGAACGTCGTAAAGTTCTTCTCCATCATTGCCATACTTGATGTAACGCCAATCACGATTGATGATGGCATACTCACCGGGATTCATGTGCGGCAAAAAGACATTTCGATCCGCAGCAGATTCTGGATCCTTCAACATCGAGGCAAGCGACGCACCCTCAAGTGTTTGGCTCGGCGAACTGAACCCACACATTTCTACAAACGTGGGATACATATCAATCAAGCTGACTGACAGATCGGTCTTTGCCCCTTTGGCGATACCGGGTCCGGCCCAGATGAAGGGAACATTGGAAGTACGTTCCCACAGCGTATGCTTGCCCCAGTCACCTTTCTCGCCGTGGTGATAACCGTGGTCACTCCAAAGCACCACAATTGTATTTTCGGCGTACGGACTGTTGTCTAACGCGTCCAATACCCTCCCCATCATCGCATCTGCGTAACTAATGCACGCCAAATAGCCATGGATAGCATCATCGACTGCCTCCAGCTTTTCCAGTTTCTGGTGAATGCGTGAACGCGCCGTTTTCATTTTCTTAATCTTCGGCGGCAGGTCCTCCAAGTCGTTTGCTTTGTACTCTGGCAACTGTATGTCAGCCGGGTCGTACAAATCGAAGTATTTTTGGGGGCAGTAGTTGGGAAAGTGCGGCGCATAAATCCCCACCCCAAGAAAGAAGGGTTGATCGTGCTGTTGACTCAGTTGCTGGACAGCCCAATTGACTCGTTGCGAGTCGGCCATCTCTTCTTCGTCATCGTTTGGGATGGCTCCCCATTCCAGAAACAAGCCGCCCGTGATCTCTTCGCCGCGGTTAAAAATACTGTTCGGAAAAGGTTGGGGAAAAGGAGTCCCCTGTCCCCACGAATCCAATGCCCAACCGTTCTCTCTTTGCGTCTGAGTACGCAAGAAAAACTCATCCCAGCCACGAACATCGATTGCACCAACCGGATGATGAAATAACTTGCCAGCACCAAGCGTCTTATAACCCGCCTTAGAAAAACTAAGCTGGAGCGGCACAAGCTGAGGCTTTGTTTTGAAGTAGTTCGCTGACCGATAGCATCCTGTCGTTGACGCAAATTGCCCCGTAAATATCGCTGCCCGACTGGGTGCACAAAAGACACCCGCCGTATGTGCATTGGTAAAACAGATTCCCCTGGCAGCGAGCCGATCAAAATTAGGCGTGTGTGCCTTTGTCTTCGAGTCGAGACACCCGATCCAGTCATTCATGTCGTCGACCGCAAGAAACAGCACGTTAGGTTTCTGCGGTACGTTTGGCTGCACTGCGACCGCGACCGGTGAGCAAAGCCGCAAGAACGCGAAACACAATAAAAGAGAAAAACTGAATCTCGGCATGTCTTACTTTCGTTGATTTGACGCAAAACTTCATAAATGTCATGACAACTACATTTGGATCGAACAGCAAACGTCTTATTCTAACCGCCTAAGCTTCCTGAGTAATCCCAATTGACTGAAAGCTCGCTGACAACGAGAGGTTCTCGATTTCGGAAATACCAACCGATCGCACCAGCATCCAACACTGTGCGAAGAGTGGTTCGCCTACACAGTCTGAAACGTGTTTTCCGGAGACAGTCGTTTGTTTGTCATCTCGACAACTTCGTTTTCGACAGGCAAGAACGTCCCGCTCGGGTACGCGATCCTCGATCGAAGGGTGATTCCGCAGTCACGACGGCCAAAACAAAATGGAAAGTCAACGACTGTTTTGTTTGAAAACAAGAAATGGCGACCCAGATGGCCTAGCCTCAGGCCTAACTCAATAGACACCGTTCAGACGTGCGGCGAGTTCTATCGTTGCGTGGCTTGATTGAATACGCTTCCTCATCCTAAAAGATAATTATCATGGTATCGCCTAAGCACATCCAGATCGCCGCATTATCATTTTCATTCGTGATCTTCTCTATCTTCGGCTTTGGCGGCTGCGAGCTGTCCCTGAATCACGACCCTGCCACCAGCGTGACTGTAGTGATCTCTGGAATTGACAGCGATGAATCGCGTCAAACAGTGAAGTCGAAGCTAGAAGAGATGACAGATGGTGCCGGTCACATGATGTCAACCAGGGTCAGTGGTAGCACGATGACCCCAACAGTGTCTCCTGTCAGTGACGTCGATGCTTTCGTGAAGAAGATCGACTTTGGTACCATCAACAAGATGGACGGCCGCAACATTGAAGTCGACTACGTGCCCTAAGCAGACCCGTTGCGGATTGCACCATGCCAAGGGCACTTCCGTCTCACCGGTGTCTTTCAGACGTTCTGTGCGATTTGATTGACTGAACCGACTGTTTCAGTCAATCAGATCGCAAACATCATTTTACAAGGACAACATTCCACAATCTGACAGTGTTGCAACAAAAAAACGCCCACCGGTCATCACCGGTGGGCGTTTTTGATTTTGACATTTGTCGCGTTTCTCGAGATGCCTACTGAATCGTGTACTCAGCAAGATGACTATTGGTTTCAGCGTACTTCTTCAACTCTGCTTTGTAGTCAACACTGGGGTCAGTGAGCTCAAAAGTGCAGTTACGACCCGCGATGTCTGTCGTGATATTGACAACACCGGGGATTTTGGTCAGATCGCCTCGGACCGAGGCGGCACAACCACCTCAGTGCATATTCGGCACTTTGAGGCTAACAAGTGTAGCGATGTCGGAGTTACCCGCCGCTGCATCCGCTACCGCGGAAACCTCGTTATCAACGGTTGGTGTCGCAACAGGGGTGGTCGCCCCCGTGCACCCTACCAACGCAAGCAACGCAACTTGCAATAGCACTGCGTTTCTCTTCATGAGTTCAGCTCCAGAACTTAGTGAATTAACATTATGTGAACATTGGAATCTGCTTTGCTATTATCGGCAAGAGTCAAATAAGCCTTGAGGGCCGTTTTTTCCCACTACAAGGTTGAAAACAGAACAATCGTTAGAACAGCCTCTTTGCCTGATTTTGGGTCGATAAACCCCCGGCACGA
>Ga0315315_10007577_pt1 | contig 10047 bp, 9 predicted proteins | sample M140m3416metaG_FD_203699 | JGI IMG/M metagenome (GOLD analysis project Ga0315315, IMG submission 203699) | Ammonia-oxidizing marine archaeal communities from Monterey Bay, California, United States - M1 40m 3416 | ecosystem: Environmental > Aquatic > Marine > Intertidal zone | place: USA... | reverse complement strand
GACGGTATGCAGACCGCGAATCAACAACCGGCGCCGGTACGCGGTCTGCATACCGTCGGCGCCGAAATCTTGCCGACCACACATAGCAGTATCAAACGAAACAAAGTTAGGGAAAACAAAAGGATTGACACTGTTTTCGCTGAGTCAGGTAGAGCCGAGCCTTGTCTCTACCGTCGGCGCCGCCATCTTGATCCAGGCGCCGACGGAACACACTAACTGACACCAAAAGCTTTCGCGTGCCCAGATGGGGGACACAGAAACGGATGACAGAAAGGCGTACATCTTGTCCGGCCGCACTGCGTACGACATACCGATTTGCTGGGACGACCCCTTCGCACCTGACTCGGACCGCGTCAAATGTGCTGGGCGGTGCCGCGACTATAACACATTCATCGAAGTACCTGATTTGCTCACGCCCCGCCAGATGCAAGACGCCAAGAACTGGCCTAAGTGTGAGCTCATACCTCCTATGGCAATCGTCGTCGTCAAGGGTTTATACGAAGACGCGGGCCGCGTGCATTTCGGGTACCACTGGTACGCGCGCGTGAAGGTCAAAGGTGAAACGAACCCGAACGTCGACGACAGCCGGATTCTTCACTCTATCCCAAATGCCATTGTGGTTGACTACATTCGCTTTATGTGCAGAACCCCAATGCTGCATCACTCGAGCCTCATTACTAAGTACCATCCCCATAGCGACAACCGCAAACCGTTGTCACCTCATATCAACGGATGGAAGCGGGTTTCCGGCATCAAAACTAGAATCGCCAAGTGCATGCGCACTTGGCGTACAATCGGGCGCGTAGTAGGCAAGCTGCGCCCGTGGCATGCTCGGGCAGTCGAGCGCCTGTATGCGCCTGGAGGTGCGGGCTACGTGCAAGCTGAAGCTGACTTCAAAGAGCGCGCCAGCAAGTCGCAACGTGTCCAAGCACCGAAGTTTCAGGGAGATTATCTCGACTTGCACAAGTGCCCCACCTCGTGTTCACCCAACCTGCTTTCACGACACCTCAATACCACCCACTCGTTCAGTTTTGGGGATCCAAAGTTGGGATTTGTCTCGAAGCTCGATGGGCCTAAGCCGGCCTCAAACATCATGCGCATCACATTGGGCCCCACATTGGGTACTACCTTCGTCAGCAAGTTTACATCCTCGCAAACAGCATATCGCATGACCGATAGTGTTTCTTCTACGCTGGCGACGACCGTCAATGTCCCCGCGCACCAGAAGGCCGCCACGCCAATGTCCCAAAGCGATTCTGGCACGAAAAGTACTACTGTCGAGGAGCTTGATTAAAGCTTGCAAATTAATGAACTATCTACTAAGTGGCCAAGAGTCACACGTGACTCTTCTACCAAAAGCAGATGCGACATTCGCGAACATTGTGTGCGACGACGGCCCGCGGGCCAGGCAGAGCGCGTGTGTGTGGCTGGTGGCGGTGGAGACGGATTGAGGTACAACGCTGTGTGTGTGTGTGTGTGTGCGACGACGGCCCACGGGTCAGGCAGAGAGCGTGCGTGTGGCTGGTGACGGTGGAGACGGATTGAGGTACAACGGCTTTATTAAATGTGCGAGAATCTAGAAGACTCCAAAAGGTGGGCTAGAGCAGGCCCGTGTTGCCGTATGTTGATTGGAGTAAAGCTCGAGTACAATACGATGCAAATTTGCACCAACGCGTTTGTGGGTTGCGTGTACCGGACATACACTCACTACTTCTGTTTGGGGAACTTTTCTGCCAACGACTTGTTTGCTTGCTTCATGGCATCGAGAAGGGCTTTGTTGCGTTTGATCTCGTCGTCTAACGTCTTCTTTGCTTGTGCAATGACTTTTGCATGTTCATTAGCCTTATCTTGTGCTTTAACCAAATCAGCATTGGCAGCTTTAAGCTCTTTTTCAAGCTTGTTGGTCTTCTCATCGTTGTTGTTGGCATTCTTCTTCTGCACATCCTCGAGCTCTTTTGCGAGCTCCGAAGCCTGGTTTTTGGCCTTCTTCATGGCCTCCCTCCACACCTTTTCGTCTTTTTCTGCTTTAGCCAGCTCCTTTTCTTTTTCGGCAATGTTCTTCTTGAATGTCTCGACCTCCCGCTCGTTAGCTACCTTCGTTGCTTGGTGGAAGTCGTTGAATTGCTTCTTGTATTTCTCCAACTCTGCCTTGAGGTCCTTGTCTTCTTTTTGCAGCTGAGCCGTATAGTCGTCAAGCCAATTGTCGGATTTGGGCGGCTGTAGTCCAATGGACATTGTGCGGACTTTTGGTTGCTTTGCGCCAACTTCGAGCACATGTGCAAGGCGCGAGCCACCAGGCTCAACGCGAGATTTGGATGTTGGACGCCTGCTCATTTCCACACATACTGTATTGTAGATGTACCAAACTTATTGTACTACGGTGTCAACATTCAAACTTACACGGCGGTCCCTTCAGGACCATACTGGACTTTGGTGCTGTGGAGGCGGCGTATGCCTCCCGCCTGAGGTATTGGTTTGGCTGGGAGCTGGACCCGGCGACGATTCCGTTGGACCAGACCGTGATGAATAGTGGAACCACTCCAGACGTGCGGCTGGTCCCAGTGCCTACTCAGTAGTATTGTGCAATGTCTCGTTTTAGGAAACTCGAATTTAAATCCGCTATTTCCAAACAACATGTGCAAATAAAGCAAATGAACTTGCAGGACAGTGTGTGTGTAAACGAGTTGCACACCAACATGCTCGCATTCTACGTTCCACTTGTGTTGACGACTACGACTGTAGCCGAGCCAATCCACTTCACAAGCGCGCAGTTTTCAACTGTGTACGAATACTCTCGTGAGCTTTACCAAGCGCCGTTGGCAATCGACGGACTCATCGATTCGTTTGCGATCAGTGGGTCGACGGCGAACACGAACGGCCAAACGCTGAGTTTGAATATGGGATCGCCAATCGACGGACCTGTTTCTGTACGCATTCGCGTCAACATCCCTGGGGTCATCCGGCAATGGATGGCACCTTTGCAAGTATATTTAGGAAATTCTGCACATGAACGTGCATTCGAATGCGAGCGAGACGTGGTTGCAGAGTGGAGTTATCAGTGCCTTCATCCATTGGCAGCGCATACATTTATCACAGTTTACTTGCCGTCGACTTCTTCGAACACGTGGATGGTAATCAACGAGGTCGAGGCCGTGCGAAATGTGAATTCAATTATTGCAACTACAGAGCCGGCACGTGACACAACCTTGGACGTAATTTCAACAAACCGAAGTGCTGTCTTACACATCCCCGAACGTCGGCGTAATCAGATGCTCCCACTTGTCGTGTTTCTTCACCCATACACGTACACCGGAACGTATTGGTATGATTTGTACATCGGAAGCAGTTCGCAGCAGGAGTCGCCAAAAATGCACATTGTCGCGGAAGGCACTCGCGATCGGAATAACTATCCGTTTTGGAACGCTACAGACGCATGTTGCAATCTAGACAACGCGGTGGTCGACGACGTCGCCTACGTTGAATCACTCGTTCGGCAGGCGATTCGTTATCACAATGCCGACCCAGACAATGTCATGATCGTGGGCATGTCCAATGGAGGATTCATGGTACATCGACTTATCTGTGAACTGCCTACGCTGTTTTCACTGGCAATCTCAATCAACGGAGCTTCGTGGCAACATCGCGACGATTGCCCAGCCTTGCGTCGCCGCGTCGGCGTTTTCCCTACACTTGTGCACGTGAATTCGAATGCCGACAACGTCGTGCCGGCAGTCGGTGGGCGTGTGTTGCCGGCGCTTCGTGACTATCCGTCTGCCATTGAGGTTGTGCACCGTTGGAAGACCGCGTCGGGGTGTCGTGCTTACCGACAAACGACGTCTCATTCACTTTTGCATACCGGCGACGCGGCAAGTGTTGATGAGAATTTTAACTGTACGCGAAGCAACAAGGTCATTGGCATCACGCTACTCAATCAAAACCACGCCCCATCGTTCGCTTCGGACTGGTTTTCACAGCTTCTGACACTTGCCAACGTTCAGAGAAATTAAAATGAGTTTCCGCCGCTAGACTCCCTGCCTGCTGTGTGTGTGTGTGTTGTAAGCTAAATTGGAGGTAAACAATTGGTAAAATGCGCGCCGACGATGACGAAGCACCACCACCACCACCACCCGATGTACAGAATCCGGAGGATGATGATGACGACGACCTCGTCAATGAAGTTCGACATGGGTGGAACATCAACCCGAGACACATTGTGGTGCTCAGTGGAGACGAGACTCGGCACTGGTACGTTCGTGATCCTGCGGACGAGTCCGTCTTGCGTCCAATTCCCGAGCACGAGGTTCGTCGCATGCGCGAGAGTGGCATCTTCCCACCTGTGCGGCCATACGTCGGAGAGCATGACGAGGGAGAGCCGCGCGCTCGTGTTTCAACCCCAATCCACATGCACATGGATAACCCACCAGCGACGGAACGGGCTGCGGCGGACGGTTGGTCGGCGGCAAGGGCGGCGATTCGCTCACTGGAGAGACTCACAAGTCAAGAACGTGCTTTCATGTACACGCAAACATTCGGCCAGTCGTCGTCCGACCAAGAGGCCTTTCGTCGCGCCGCCACGGCCGGTGACACGACACGTAACTATTTGCAGCTCCCAACACGGAATGCCGAACCGGTTGGTCCGCGTCCACCAATTTCCGACCATGATGGACATGTCCGGCCCAGGTCCACACTTGTTAACATGCTGACTTCCAGGCACAATCGCCGCCCTGCGATCTTGCCGAACACCAACAGCCGTTCAACACTACGCGCGGTAGCGACTGCCCCCCTCAGAGATCAGAGTCCTATCAACTCGACACCTCGCGACGACATGGTTGCCGCACAGCTTGCCAGAAAGCTTGTGTTAAAAGCGCACCGTGACCGCATCAAAGCACCGGTGAAAAAAATCATGGAAATCGCCGACGAAATTCAAAGCGTGCTTAAAGAAAACACATACCTTGAAATTGCCAACGCGTCCAGGGACATCCATTCGATTATCGAGGAGCTTGATCCGACGACGGTGGAAGGCTATGAGGCAATCGACGAGGCAGTCGATGAGGCACTCAACGAGTTGCCACAGATGCGAGAGCGCATCACTGAACTCGAAGACGCATTAAGCGAAGCAAGCATAGAACTTGCTGAGCAGCGTAATGAGATTCAAAGATTGAAGCGTCAGATCGAAGTGCACAACCGGATTGGATGACCTGTCAAGCATTTTAGTGTCCGCAATAAAGAAAATCCGAAACCGAGGCCCGAAAGGATAAGCTGTGTGCTGAATGAAGAGAAGTAAATCTGAGAAGGTCCAGTGCATGAGCGAGCTTGCCACCAACCCCATTGTGGTGGCCATCTCGACTGGCGTTGTAATCTGCGTACTCTACTGTGTGGGGCGGTGTGTGGTAGGGTGTTTTCAGGACTTCCTGATCACCTGCTGTTGTTGGGACCCAAAGAACGGAAAAGTTAAGACATCAAAACGTTTGAGCAAACGCGACGTCATCGACATCATCGACGACCATTTAAAAAACAGAAGCCGCACCAAGGTCCCCACAGCGGAACCGCCTTTGCTTGCACAGCTGAAAACAAAAGAGACAAAGGGGAGCAAAAAGACCACGAATGAACTCAACGCAATGGAAGCTCCGCTTCCAGAACCCGCATTAGAATTGCGTGTGTGATTGAAAAATAAGGCGCTTGTTTTGTTTATGGGTAGAAAGATACAGTGTCGCAACTCGGAGCTTTAAAAAGCACGGCGCCGAAATGAACGGATATTCACGCGTTGCATATTCGGCCTTTCCCGTTGCATCGGAAGATGAGAACAAACGCGCAGCGGCTATGCGCTCCAAGCGCCTAAACAAGCCCAAAAATAACTGGATGATTGGTATTACAATGGACCTTTTGTTCGGTGCCGGCCCGTGGGTGATCGGCGTCGCCGTGGCTGCCGCCGGCCTTACGTCCATCTACGTAGAGGTAAACGGATCGAGCGATGTATTTGCGCTTTTCAACGCGCCTACAGCTATTACCGCAATGAGCACATTTGCGTCATTTTTGCTCGTGAGCAAGCAGTCGACCAACCTTAGAAACAACAATGCCATCGTCGGGCAGTTTAGCAACCTATCCGGAAGTTTGATCAACGTGTGCCTCTTTATCAAGTCGCAGATTTCATCCGGCAAGACGGTCGACTTCATCGTGCTAAAAGACGGAAATAATGGATTTTACCAGACCACTCGAATCGGACTTGTCTGCTCGTCCGTGTGCTATGTCGTCAAGTATGCCGGGCGCGGCGTCAATATCGTTCCCGAAGGACTTCCTATTGGCCAAGACGCTGCGCTCCTTGAATCGTATAAGATTTACACATCGCCAGCAAAGGGCTCGCCTGGCATGACACCTTTCATGGCACTTGTCTTGATGATTGGCGAACTCGTCGACGATTTTCAGAAAGGCGAAAAACCAAGTGAGTATGCAGTACTTTTTACTCAAATCAACGCGATCACGGCAGCAGAAGGCGCGATTGGCGGAATCACCGGCTACTCGGGTCCTTACATCATGAAGTACCTCCTCTACATGTTGTACTCTCTTTATTTACTACTCCTGTTAGTTACCGACCTTGTCCCCAACAACGAATGGAACTCAGTCTGGATTTCAGCGGTGTTGGCGTTTTGCACGATCTCGTTCTATCAGATAAGCGAGAGGTACGGCAATCCAATGAAGCTGCGTAGCAAGCGCATGGGCCAGAAGCCGATGGTTTCGACCACGTGCGTAAACACGGAGATTGCAATCACCTCTATCTTTGCATACAGCCTATCGGCGCCGTTGTTAATTGTCAATGACACGCCGCCGACAGGCACCAGCACCACACTTGGCGGCAACAATCTGAAATTCACACTTTGAGTGTACAGCATCGACTCTCGTCCAGTCTCTCCACACACAAGCTCTAGGTGGTGTTCACGGCGTCTGGCGCCGGTATGGTCCGATTCACGGCCGCGAAGAATAAGACAGGGTAAGTGTGTATACAAATAAATGATTCCGAATCTGTCGAGCCTCTCGTCCAATACGTCACGCCGATGCCTTCCGATTGGTGTTACAAAAAGCGCATTCGAGGCGGATCGAGCGTCCATTTGCGAGATCTGTCATGAGCCGCTGAACGAGGACTCGCCGTATGCGTGGGCAGGGGGTACTGACGATGAGATCGACGTGCGTAGCGTGTGTGAGAATACCCATGTCTTCCACATGGGCTGCATCAAGCAGATGCTTACAAGCACGACACGTGAACCATTGTGTCCTTCATGCCGGTCGCCAATCGAAGCAAACGTCCAACAGGCAATAAAGATCGAGAAGTATCAGCAGTCAGCGAATGACATGCCGAATCCGACTGAAGAATTTAAGGTATTGTCCACCACAATGCTTACCTGGCTTGCGCGTGCGATTGGCAAGGAGGGGCTCCCCCCTTTGACAATCGAGGAGATGGAGACGGCGTGGGAAGATGAACCGTTTGCCAAATACCGAAAACACCTGGCATTTCTGAGTGAGTACGCGGATTCGTTTGAATCCATTTGGAACTTGCTCACCGACGTTGTGGACGGTTTACCATACCCGGCATCAAGGGTCGACGAGTATAGGAAGTGGACGGAGGACGTAGTTGACATGCCACTCGTTGACATGCCACGTAACGCCGAATTGTTAAAGACGACGGCACGCACACTGCGTGCCTTGCTTACGCGTGCAAAAAAACATGCCGATTCCCCTTTGAAACGGGAGGATGTTTCACAGATATGGAACGATGAACCGATTGTCACATTCCGAAAAAAGATGCGGGACTTGCAAGACCAATACAAGTGGGTTCAAGGCGCCGTCGAGCAGGTATTTGATCTTTGTTTTACAGAAGAAGATAACTAAAGTTTATTTTGTAGTAAATAAAAACATGTTGCCGTCACTCACAAAGCTTGGGCCGGCGCAACTTGTGAGCACGTACCCAGACAAGGATCTTGAATGGATAGACCGTGACGACTTGGTCGTAGGCGGCTGTCGCACAGGAAGCGCCCAAGAAACGAAATGCTACGACGAATGGAATGCTTTATTCTTTGACAATGTAATTAACAACACAAAAGCAGACACGATTGTAATGCTGTCTGTGGGCGCTGGTGTGCTGGAATTAAAATCAATAGAGGTGGCTCTCACTGTGCGTAATAACGCGGTTGATAAGCCGATTGCAAACATTTGGCTAATCGATCCATACATTGACTCTACGAAAGGGAAGCAAGTTGCGGTACAATACGCTGGGCGATTGGAAGACACTGACGTGACTTATTTCACTGGCATGGATGCTTATCAAGACGCGACAAATGCGTTCACAACGTCGCCGGTTCCACTCGTGGCTACTGTTGGATCGCTCAACACGTCGTTTGGAATATTGAGCAACACCACTCAACATCAAAATCTTTATGACAGCATGATAAAATTTGTAGAGTTGATTGCAACAGACGAGCGTCGTGGTGGCATCCCATTGCATGTGGTGCAAGCATACCACAACGAAGCAGAAGGTTACGTTGTAAAGAATGAATTGGCTACTGTATTTACAGAGCGCCAGCGGCAGCGGGTGAGTACGTTCAATCGTCTCGCGACGCGAGGTTAAATTCCATGCCTTCTGCATTTTGCTCTGCGTTTTGGGGAGGGTTGAACTGCTCGTAAAACATTTCGCTTAGGTTGTCGATTTTCGTGTCAATTGTCTTTACGATATTTTCGTGTCAAAAAGATGCTGTTTCAACTTGAAGAAGTCGTGTTGTATCCAACGCAGCACACTTGTGTCCTGTGTACTTTCCTTCTGACACCGGCGGCATGTCGTGATGCAGTTCGTCGCGCCCTTGCCAGACTTGTTGCCATTGGTTGTACTCTTCGTCACACATGAGAAACGCCATGCATTTTAGGAATGTTCGTGACAACCAAGACTTCGGTGGACCTTGACGTTGTGACATGTGACATCTCAAATCACGTACACTTGTGTTACAATTTCAACTACACTAGCGGGCAACCGCTCGCAGTCGATCACGCCGTTCTAAAACGCACGGCTTTACTACAGCATGCGTTCTTGCCACACTCTGCAATGACCTGGGAGGGCCTACCAAGTTATTGAGTTCTAACTGTGTATCGCGCAGCTGCAACGCCCGCTCGTATTGTAGCTGGGCATTGTTGTGGACTTCTTCGTTCCTTTCCAACTCCCATTTTGCACACAGTGAAAGAAGATGACTTTGTTCATTCTTGAGCCTTGCTTGTTTGACGTACTCTTCTTTCAAGGCTTCTACTACTGTGGTGCAGTCGTGTCGACGCCGCACACCGATTTTACTCAAAATACATGAGTTTGGGCTCAATGCATCACAAGAGCCTAGCCGTGACTTCAGCCATTCACCGAATTCGGGATGTTCTTTAATCAGTTGAAGCACATCGTCGTAAAATTCGTCGTATGTGGGAAAGACCGGCGGCCATACCAAATCACAGTCGTCTCCTTTGACATCCTCACCTGACAACACAGGCTTTTCTCGTCGTGGTTCATCTTTGTCAATTTGCTTCAAATACCTGCGCTTCAAATATATTCGTGTCCGCATTTCTCATAGCGTACAGTTTCTAGGCCACAGAGCGTCAGTCCCTTAGCGGGTGCTCACCATCAGCACCACTCCACCGGCCAAGGAGGCGAAGCCAGCGCCGCGCAAGGATGTCCGGAAACCGTCCGGAAACCGTCCACCGGGTGGACGGTTTCCGGACGGTTTCCGGACATTGAAGTCCGGAAGTCGTCCACTTGGTCACCGGAAAGTGGACGACTTCCGGACCTGGGAGCGCCCGGAAAATCTCCGGGTCGGGAGATCACATGTCCGTTACGTTACATACACCGGCGCCGATGTGACACGTGGCAAAGAATCCAATCTCCCGACCCGGAGATTTTCCGGGGCCTCCCAGGTCCGGAAGTCGTCCACTTCCCGGTGACCAAGTGGACGACTTCCGGACTTCGAAAATGGCAATGTCCGGAAATCGTCCGGAAGTCGTCCGGGGGGTGGACGGTTTCCGGACGGT
>Ga0315315_10007576_pt1 | contig 10048 bp, 6 predicted proteins | sample M140m3416metaG_FD_203699 | JGI IMG/M metagenome (GOLD analysis project Ga0315315, IMG submission 203699) | Ammonia-oxidizing marine archaeal communities from Monterey Bay, California, United States - M1 40m 3416 | ecosystem: Environmental > Aquatic > Marine > Intertidal zone | place: USA... | reverse complement strand
ATATAATTATTGTATTATATAATTATTGTATTATATAATTATTGTATTATATAATTATTGTATTATATAATTATTGTATTATATAATTATTGTATTATATAATTATTGTATTATATAATTATTGTATCTTTTTTTCTAAATAAAGTACCACACATTCTCTATCTTCCTTATTACTCATACTATTTAAACTTAAATTCTCATCTATAATATCTTCTATTATAGAAATGGGTGGTAGAGAAATCATAATTGTTTGTAACATATCTTTAATTTTCATATTTCCAGGTTCTAATCCCAAATTTATCATTACGCTTTTATAGTATGTTTTTGTGAATTTTTCAGTTTCATCTATTTTCAACAAACTTCTTACTGAAGAATTTGATAATATCGTATTAATGATTTTCCTTAATGTATTATCTATTTTCTTTCTAGATTTTCGTTTTACAGACATAATAATTTGTTTATTTGTGTGTCTATCTTTATTTACTTCGTTTATTAAATTTCTGATTTTATCTTTTTTTATTTTTGGAACTATAGTTATAAGGTTTTTAGCATTGTCATCTTTAAGTAAACAATTCACATCTATTCTATCTTTAATACACTCTTCATCTTCATCTTCATCTTCATCTTCATTTTCATTGTTATTGTCGTTATTTTTATTTTTAATTTGTTTTGACATAGATAAAGATGATGGAAAAAATAATTTTATTTTTTTAGCGAACTTATAACCTATAAATAATAACACACATATAGATATACATAGAAATACTATAGTTGTTAATTTCGGTAATTTCATTATTAACTGGTTAGAAATCCAATTAATATATCTAAATGTAATATAACGGTATTTTAAACTCCAATATTTTATATTTTAGTTATAGATTTAAATTATCAAACTCAAATAAATAACATACAAAAACTTTCCATGTCATCAAGAAGAAATACAAATGCAAATACAAATACATCATATACATCAACTAACACAAACTCAACACCAAATAATGTAACATCTACAACTAATACACGTGACAATGTATCTGGTTCTATTACAGGAAGTTCAGTAACTCATACCGTTGATCTATCTACACCATTATCTGCTTATCTCAAACCTACACCCACTAATTCTAATAAAAAAACATCTTTCAAATTAGACTTAAATAATTCAATTGCTGATGATTTTACATCTATATATGATGACCCAATTTGTTCAACCCTTCTTAAAAATGATTGTGTTTTATATGGCGATTTTGTTATTGATTTCTTTGCACATAATAAACTAGATTTCAAAAAAAAGATAACAGCATTTGCAGATGCATCGTTACGATTTATCATAGAACGAGATTTATATGGTAAAATATATAAAAAAACATTTAACGAAACATATACAACATTTGGCTATAAACAATATATTTACAAATGCTCATACGAACATTATTTCTCTGACGTCATTATCACTTACGTTGATTATTTGAATAAATTAGATGGTGGACTTTTAAAGGAACATTGTTTATTTAATATTGATACACTTATTATTACGCGACGTGAAATTAAAACACTTGCATGGACAAGTCCAACAGGTGAACCTACAGATGCAGATGTTCCTTTACCAATGGGTGTTGTTATATCAGATATTTCAAATAAACGTTTTCAGCTTTTACAACATTTAAATACTATAGAGAGATTAAACCGTGCAATTAATTATATAAAAGCGGGGTGGTTTAATAACTTATCTCAAATTACTTATGATACACAAAAAACACATATTGGTAAATTATGTGAAATATGTCATGAAAAAATACGAAGCAATTGCAAGGTATTAAATTTAAAATGTAATCATTATTTTCACACAGAATGTTGGTATGAAACACTGAAGCAACATATAACAGGTGGTGCGAAAACTGATTTTGTATCATGCCCTACTTGTCGTAAAACTTATTACATTTATGAGGTTGTGTAATTAAAATAAAAAATACATATTTAATAGTTGGTTACTTAATTATTTGTGAAATATGAATACAAATGTTAATATAAATAGTGATTCTTATTTATTAATGAAACATATATATGAAGCAGTATCTATTGGTATGGTATTAACTGCTTTTTTAGATGAATCAGACGTTGTGACACGAGATGAATTCTTTGTATTTAGTGTAATGTTTATATTTAATATGTCTAAATTAGAACAAAATAATAAACTCTTGAATTTATAAGCAATACGCAAGTTTAAAGTATTTCTTATATATTATTATAACTTCTATCAAATTAAATTAATTTAAATATGAAAGGTGCGCAAAATATAGCTGCCGGTGGTCTATTTGGTGATGATACATCATCCAACAGTAAAAGTACATATGACGGTGATGGTAGTAGAAGAAGGGATGGTGACACTGATAGTGATAGTGATAGCAGTGGAAGCGGTAGCGTTCCAAGAGATTCTATTCGCGATTATTTGAATCAATTTTTTGATTTAACACGCATTTATAGAGCATGGAAATCGTCACAAGATGATAAATCTAAAGTAGGATTCACTAAAGATTTAGAAAAACTTCTTGATATTCTTGAATCTGACAAATGCGACATTGATTCTATTCAATTATATCACAATAATAGCGAACTTATCATTGAATGTCATTATAAAACACCACATTCTAATAATGTTCGTGTAGTACAATATCGTATATACTTAGATGACAAAATATCAATTGAAGATGAAATTAAGATATTAGAGGGCAAAATTAATAAGATGAATTATATTTATGAAATCGCTTATTTACGTGACAATTTATTGAATTATCAATCACTAAATGGTACTGACAATATAGATACCTATTTACTTGAAATAGATTTTAGTTTAGTTGATAACACTATTATTGATAAAATTAAAACAAATCGCTCAAGCAATCCGTTTGAAAAAGATGTATATGACAAGATGCTCGGACTATTACGTCTTAAATATACATATGATAAACAAATTGATTTTCTGCAAAACTATAAAAAACTAATTTATGTGCAAGATGAACTATTTGGTAAATATAGAACATGCAAAGGTGATGATATTAGTGGTGATGTGAGTGATCGTGGTGTGAATAAACGTGTTACTGTTCCCAATCTAGAATTGTGCTTACAGTATTGTCAACTTAGGTATGCAGATTTTCTAAAATCATTGAATGAACGTCATCAAGAACTTAAATTAATTAATCACAAAAATAGAAACCTTCGTAAAGCAAAGATGTTTGATATTATCGCTCTAGAAAAACAGATAAGCAGCTTAAAAACTATACATAAAACGTTAACAAATAAATATACCCGTGGAGATTTAGTTAAAGTTGAAATTATACCCGAAACAGGTGATATGGGTGATGATTTTTTAGGTTTTGTTAAATCATACAATGATAAGAAAAATACAACTAATATTTCCTATTGTAATAAAGTAAAAAATGAAGAATTAGATACAGAACAATGTAAAGATATAAAAAATGCTACATTCCCAAAAGACCATGCAATTGAGTTAGTTGTACCGATTGTTGATTTTTTACATTATTACCGTACTACTATTAACAACGCAAATAATGCTATACCGTTAAACTTTCGTGATAAACACACGCCAGATATCAGTGAAGAAATCAGCTATGTTGATATAGAAATGTCACATCCCGAGGAGTACGTTCATACATTTGAGCCAAATATGGTTAGATCAAGAGAATTTACAATTTATAATCATACCAATCATACTATGAAAGTAAATGATAAATCATATCCTGAACTAAAACATGCATTATATTCATATCTATATGAAAATAGATCCAAAGTAGAAACTGATATTGCAAAATTATGTTCAGAAGGTGAGGATGATTTACTTGATAAAATCGAGTTATTTGTCACAGATTTTATGGAACGTGTTCGTAAAGAACATCCCATAATTAACTATAATAAAAATTTAGAAAACTATGTTGAAGATTATATTTATCGTTTTCTATCATTTGTATGTAATAGTACATCAATTAAAATTAAATCTCACCAAGTTGATGATTTACGTACACAAAGAGACCGTGAAAATGAACTTGAATCTAAACGTCGCAAGTTAGAACTTCAATTACAGGCTGAATTAGAACAACAGGGTGACCAGGAATATAAAGGACGGCGCAGACGCACAAACCACGCAAATCGAAGTTCTGTAGGAGGACTTACTGGAAATATGGGAGGTATTAAAGGTATTCTCAATATTGGGTCCACATGTTTCATGAACTCTGTTTTACAAGTATTTAGTAATATTATGTCTATACGCGAATATTTGTTTACTTTACGTAGAAATAAGTATTTAGATACAGTTCGAAATCCTGAATATAAGAACAAATACAACATTATAAATCGTTTTGTAGATATTTTGCAAGAACTATGGAAACCTGGAAGATACGCTGTTGAATCTGGTAAAGTTTTACCATTTCGTAGATTAATTAAAACCAAATTTTCTATAGGACGACAACATGATAGTGGCGAATTTTTCCTATACTTGTTAGATATAATACATGAATATCTTTCGGAACCTTTGAACCTTGTTATACCTACCCGACCAACTGTATCTGTTGATATACTTGCAAATGGCATCTTATCTCATAATCTTGATCAAAACGCTGATAATGAATTACTTAAAAGTGTGTATGATAGTGACCAATTCATTGGTACACATCGTGCCGCACTCAATAAACTTAAATTATATGAACGTAAATCTATAATGTCTCATTTATACAGTATCTATACTATGTATATAATAAGTACATATGATTGTGAAGATATTGATGGTGCTGGTACAGTTAAGATAAAGTATAGTACTAATTTTATGTTAGAAATGAAACCTGGTATTGAAGGTAAACCTATAAATATTGAATCATTATTACGTAAATATCAAGAAGAAGAAGAGCTAGAAGAAGAAAATAGAGTACGTTCTATTAAATGTGGTCATGATTATACGCATAAAACCATGTTGTTAGTTGATTTACCACCTATATTAAATATTAAGATAAACAGACATGTTTATATGGGTGGGGTGATGGAGAAAAATGGTACACCTGTACATATGCCATTAATTCTTGATACTGAACCTTTAATTAATGAAAAAATGTATATTGGAACTAAATCTCATAGATATAATCTTAAAAGTATAATATGGCATATGGGAGATATTGGAGATAGAGCAGAAGGTTTTGGTCACTATTTTACATGGGTAAAACAAAACGGTAAATGGGTTGAATTTAATGATAGTAATGCAAGTAGTGCAGACATTGATACCGAAACAATTAATGGACAGGTTTATATGAAAGATGGTGAGCATGATGGTGCACAAGTACACATGGTTGTATATGAAAGACAGGATTTAGGACTTATTAAATATGAACCTGTTATGCAAAGTGAACCAGAACAAGAAGGTGTAGATGTTGATACAACGCCAGGACAAGAAGAAGATGTTGCTGCAGATCCAGAAGTTGCTGCAGATCCAGAAGTTGCTGCAGATCCAGAAGAAATTAATGATTTAGATGATAATTCTGAATCTGAATTAGATTTAGGTGATAATTCTGAATCTGAATTAGATTTAGGTGATAATTCTGAATCTGAATTGGGTGATTTATTGAAGATAAACCCACAAGAAATGACTTTGGGACAAAGAAAGCAATTACAAGATGAGATACGAGAATTAAGAGCCCGACCTGAACCAAAATTAAATTATGGTGATGACTTAGAAGTAAGTGGAGATTCAGATGATGTAGGCGATAGTAGTAGTGAAGACGTTACATATGATATGGTTGAGGTTATCGTTGAATATAAAAAAAATCCAAAGAAGATAGCGCCAATACTTAAAGGGTCTAAGTGGTTCAAAGATGAAAGTGGTGATGGTAAAGTTTATTATATGGCAAATGATGACACAAATGAACCTATATCTCTATACATGGTATATCAAAAATCTACTTCTGAAGATGATGGAAGTGATGGAAAGAAAATACCTGTTAACAATATAATATATTATTATGATGATAATGAAGAACAAAAAGTTTATGCATATATATCTAACCTTCGAGACGGTACTATGGTAAAAGATATAGAAAATGGCATATTCTCTGGAGAATTAAAATTAGCAACAACAAATGAAATGTTAAAAGACAATACACAATTTTCTCACGATAGTTCTGATAAAACATTCAGTTTTAAACTTGGAAAAAAACAAGCACAAGAAATTTTTTATGGTGCCAATAATAATAACTTTAGTAAATTAAGATTCACAGAAGAGAGTATGTATTCTGTTTCTAAAGTCAGAGGGGCAACAGAACTGTATAACATAATTCGAAAATACGTTCCAATAACAATAGATTTGACATTGACAGATGGTACAGGAAATATAGGTTCTGATACGGCATATCTGGCGCCCAGATTTAAAAAAATCAATACCATTGAGATAGATATAAAAACATTTGAAGTGTTAAAAAACAACGTCGAAGCTTTAGAATTGAATAACGTTAATTTAATCAATGGCAATACATTAGAACAATTAGAAAAACTAAAACAAGATATTATTATTATTGATGCTCCTTGGGGTGGAAAAGATTATAAGAAACATAAAAAAATGAAATTGTACATGTTTGACCAAGAAATTAGTGAATTGTGGCTAGATAATAAAGATTATGCTAAATTGTTCATTTTTAAGGTACCATGCAACTACGACATTGAAAGTTTTAAAACAACTGTTGGTGTAAAAGTGGATGTTTATGATTATATTAAATATAAGAGATGTTATTATAAATTTCTTGTGATTTATCGCGAAGGTGATTAATTGGAATTAGAAAATTTAGTTTTTCATATTTACCAAATTTACTATATTTGATTGTTTTTAAATTTTATTTGTTTATTCTTAATACCATAAACGCAACGAAACGGAATAATTCATATGTGGGATGCAAAACTGAATCTTTAAATTAATAATTTAAAGATTAACACCTATTTAACTATATCAAACCAATTATCAAGGGTAATTAAGTGAATTTTTATTTTAATTAATACATCATTATATTATACAATAATGAGTGAAACAAATGATATAGACGAAGGAACAGAGGAAGAACACTGTTATGTTGCCGTAGAAATTGTATATTGTAAACGCCCAAAAACATCTGAATTATTAATTGAGGGCACAAAATGGACTGAACATATAGAAGATGGATTAACATTGTTTTATATGGGTGATAATTTTGGAAATGCAATATCTTTATATATGAAATGTGCTATAAACACAAGTACAGTCCCTATAAACAATTACATTTATTATTTGAATTTTGATGGTACATATACAATATATGCGTATATAAGTTATTTTATAGATGGTTCAAATATATATGAAATTAGCAGTAATGTATATGATGGTAAATTCAAATTGAGACGTAATTTTGCATTTCACATTGGAGAAAAACAATCAATGGACATATTTTATGGTGCAAATTACGTAAATTACCGTAAACTTTTATTTACAGATGAAAGTATGTATTCTGTGTCAAAAATAGAAGGTGCAATGAAATTATATGATGTTATTCAAACTTATTTACCATCTACACGTGAATTAGTTATTACCGATGCCACCGCGAATATTGGTTCTGACAGTATTTATATGGCTAGTAAATTCGCCTATGTTAATGCCATTGAGATATATGAAAAAACCTTTAATGTACTACAACATAATATTGATATATTACGTGTTAAAAATATTTCTTCAATATTTGGAGATTGTACCAAGGTTTTGTCTATTACAGAACAAGATGTTATAATAGTTGATGCGCCATGGGGTGGCCGTAATTATAAAGATCAAACAAATATGCGATTATATCTATCTGGTAGAGAAATTCATGAATTATATATGATGTATAAAGACAGGGCTAATTTGTTTGTATTTAAAGTACCTTGTAACTATGATATAGAGTTTTTTTCAAATAAATTAGCTGAAATTGGTGTATCAATAGATATATATGATTATACTAAACTAGATAAAAAAAGTGGAAATACTCGTTGTTATTATAAATTCTTAGCAATATTCAATAATTAGTTCATAATAATCTTAAATAATGATAAACTTAACATTTGATATTATTTTCTTTCTAGTTTAGGAAACAACAAATGACATTCAACATAAAAGTTAGTTAATAACTTTCGCATAAGACATACAAAATTATAGGACACAAATAAAGAATTATGACAACAACATCTACGAAAAAAACAGCTAAATTTAAAGGTAAACTTACCTATTTACCACATGGCAACTCATGGTATATTACAGCGAAAATACCAAAAGAAATACGTATGACACAAGAATTATACGACGAGATATGGGATATGCATCCAGAAACTAGAGCAAGAGGTACAATTTTTGGTAAAGAGTTTGATTTTCCAAGATGGCACAAATCATATGGACAAACATACAATTTTAACGGCATGACAACTGAAGCAGAGCCAATAAAACATCCATATATGAAGAAATTAATACAATGGGTACGTGATTTTTCAATAAATATTTCAAATGGAGAAAAACTAAATTACCAACAATTATTAATAAATTGGTATGGAAATGGTGATGATTATATTGGACCACACAGTGATTCTGAGAAACAAATTGTACCGAATTCTCCGATTTTCAGCTTTTCATTTGGACAAGAGCGAGATTTCGTTATCAAGTCTAAAGACAAATCATATAGAAAAGTTATAAAAATGCGACATAATTCATTAATCATCATGGGAGGAGATATGCAAAAATATTATAACCATTCTGTACCAAAACGAGCAAAATCTAAATGTCCTGGCACAAGAATTAACATAACAATGCGACTTTTTAAATAATATTTGTTAAATAATGTTATTTCGAATAAAATGAATATGTATTTCTTATTATTTTACGGTAAAGTTCCTACATAGGATGTTTCATAAATACCTACAAAAACATACAAAAGCATACAAAAGCATACGCAAAAATAAAAATATTACGTTATAAACAATTTATTTTGATTATTTTTGCTAAGTAGTTCTATTTAGTCGTAAGTATCCTGAATCTACAACAGAAACAAATTGACAAGATGCGTGGGTACATGAACAAGAGGTTTGCGAAGAAGAACGGCATCCGGTTGTCTCGCAAGAAGATGCGGGGCGGGCATGGAGGGAACACGGGGCGCTATGGGCATCCAAGTGAGCACAGGCATGCACGTCGAGAGTTTATCGTCATGTGTCGCCGAAAGACTCAGAACGACCTGAAGCACCAGCTCATGGACATGTGAATGATTGATTGTATGACAAATGTTCTGTGTTTTCTAATGTAAATGATGTTTTTGATAACATTTTATATAGAGTTTGTATGAAAATTCCGATATATACTTGTGTATTAATTTTGTAAGTATACTCAAACATTCGATGGTATTTTTTATGTTCTATTGTATAAATAACTCACTGGTTCTTCAAATCTTCGGCTTTCAAATCTTCGGCTTTCAAATCTTCAAACATCTTCATCAGTCTTCCTAGATTTCAAACTCACTCACTTCAACTCATCAACTCAAGATGGCTTCCCAATCTGCTGCTCCCACAACTCCCCGTCTCCCGGAGTCTCCAACTTATGGGCGCGATCCTTCTCCGGAACCAGACTACCGTCGCGAACGTGCAGGATCCGACGAGGAACGTCCTTCCGACCGCCGCGAACGTGCAGGGTCCGAACGTCGGTCAGACCGCAGTGGTGACATGGTGACTCGCACTGGCGTCGTCCACATCCCCCGCTGGGCGGCAAAGTTCGTCCTCGGAGGTAGAAGTCTCAAGAACTTCTACAACCTGTGCAAGCGCAACGGCAACCTTGTCGCACACACGCCGGTTTCCGAGGACCACGACTGGACAACCTTCAAGCAACCCAATGGACAGATCTTCGCTGTTCTCATCCTCATCGGCTACGGCGAGGCCAGCCGTGTAGAGGGGGCAATGCGAGCTGTAAAGTCGGGTCTGATGGCAACTCTCCACAAGGCCAAGCAGATGAAGACAGACGGTA
>Ga0315315_10007575_pt1 | contig 10048 bp, 6 predicted proteins | sample M140m3416metaG_FD_203699 | JGI IMG/M metagenome (GOLD analysis project Ga0315315, IMG submission 203699) | Ammonia-oxidizing marine archaeal communities from Monterey Bay, California, United States - M1 40m 3416 | ecosystem: Environmental > Aquatic > Marine > Intertidal zone | place: USA... | reverse complement strand
TTCCTGGAACAGTCAAACCAATTATATTATCCGGATTTTCTTTTATCAATCTTTTAACATCACTAGCTGGGACATGTCCTTCCACAAAATAACCGTTTATAATTGCCGTATGACAAGATGCTAAATCGATTGGAAGTCCAGCACTAATTTTTACATCATACATATTGGAGTCCATGTTTTTTTCTAGAGTAAAGTCATTGCTTTCCATGTGGGAAATCCAGTCATGACAACACCCGCAATCAGGTGATAAATAAACAATGTCTTTATTTTTAACTTCCTCATTACATGAGAAAATAATAAATGATGTAATTATTATATAAAACATTTTCATAAAGTAAAACTAAAAAAACCCTTTAGATAAAAGCATGCAATTAGTAATTAAATTTTTAGAATTAATAAGAAACTTATTAAGAGGAGCTTAGAACTACTAGATTAATTTCCATGCTTTTCTGGCCTTACGACTTAAAAGCCTATTGGCTCTTGCATTACCAATAAATTTTTCTTTCTCAGGATTCCATTTTAAACTTTCTCCTAACCTCCATGAAATAAGCCCTAGATGCATGGGTAAGGTCATTTCACGAGCATATTCTAAGTTAGACTCAGGCTGTTTACGTGATTTGACCGAATCAATAAAATTTTGCTGGTGTCCGGGGGAACGTTTAATTGAAATGGGTACTTGATCAAGATCAGTTAAAGTCTGTCCATTAATTTTTATTTCCCTAGAACCATAGTCACAAATTAAAGTTCCTTTGTCGCCCTCGAAGTAAGCACCAATACTTTTATCTTTTATACCGGGAATTTTAGGTGGTTCAGTTGTCCAATGAATCTTTAAGTTATCGAATTCATAATCAACATCAATCCATCCTGGAGTATCAGAAATACCTTTGGCTTCCTCTCCTCTGGCACTAATTAAACGTAAATCTTTTGGTCGTAAGGACATGTATACAATGTCTGCTATATGGCACCAAAAATCTGCAAACATCCCACCGGAATAGTCCATGAAATACCTATAATTAAAATGACATCTTTCAGGAAAGTAATCTCTCTCTGGGGCTGGGCCTTGCCACATATCCCAGTTCAGTGTCTTTGGTACAGTTTTACCTTTTGTCATTTTTAATTCTGGAGAACTCCCAGTCTTCCATAATCTTACAGTTCGGATATCACCAAGTACACCTGATTTTATAATTTCAGTAACTCTATGATAATTATCACCAGCATGAATCTGAGTTCCTAGTTGAAAAATATTATTATATTTTTTTTGGTTTATTAACATTTTCTGTCCTTCCAGAACATCATACGACAATGGCTTTTCGCCATAAACATCTTTCCCCGATTGGAAAGCTAGAGTTCCAATAGTTGCATGCCAATGGTCAGGAGTAGCACAAGTAATAGCATCAATGTCTTTGCGATCCAAAATATTCCTAAAGTCTTCATAAGTGTCAATTTCACTAGCGTATTGTATTTTTTTTAAATTACTGATACTTGAAGCCAAATGCGTTTGATCAACGTCACATAAAGCAATAATCTTTGCTTCAGGAATGTCAGCAAACCACTTAATATGATTATTACCCATCAATCCTACGCCGATATGAGCTATACGAAGGGTATCACTTGGTGCTATACCATTGATAGAAAATGGTAAAATTGTAAGTCCTAAAGATCCTACACTACTCTGCTTGAGAAATGTTCTTCTATTTTTTTCATATTTATTCATCTTCTAAATTTATTAAATATAGATACAATTAAAAGTTAACTTTGCTCAATTTTCGACTATTTTAAAAAATAAATGTTTACAAAAGAGCAAAAGCTGAAGAGGAAATGGAATTTTCATATTAAATATTACTATCCAAAATTAAATGTCCTATAAACAGTTGACTTTTAGGACATTTTTTTTCCACTTTAGTTTCCTTTTTAAAAAGAATTTTATGAAATCAAATTTTTAAGAATTTTTTGATTTTTTCTAACTCTAGACTTAAAGTTTCGAATCTGTAATATGCATCATTCCCTAAAATTTGATCAGCCCTTGTAATCATATTATAAAGATATTTAAGTTGATCTATTAACATTGGTTGCATGTAAGCTCCCTCTTTTGTAATCAACATATTAAGTTTTTCTTTTAACAAGACAGATTTATTTTTCCTAAGTTTCTTAGATGAAATTGAACTTTGTAGTTCAGTTGCAATACTATTAGCCTCTCTTATTTTATCGAGTAATTTTAATTGTAAGCCCTCGGTATTAGCAAAGTCATTTTCAGTATTTTCTGAATTAGGATCTTTTAATATTAGTATTTCATCCTCCATTTTATACTTATTGTCAACCAAAATTTGAACTTTATATATTCCAGGCTTCACAAGTGGTCCGAGAAGATTTTTTTCATTATCATTTTCTGTAATTCCTTTATGTCTCAAATTCCATCTAAAACGATTATACCCTCTATTATTAGTCACTTTAGTGGCATTATTTGAAGAAAATTCATTTAATGCCATATCATAGTCTTTTTTTTGTTTAGAATTTTCATTTTCATTGGAGAAAGAATTTACAACTATCCCATTTTTATCAAAAAATGAAATTAAAATATCATTATAATTACCATTATCAAGATAATAATCTATAAAAACTCCAGGCTTCAGATAATCGTTAATTTCAATATCTGGAATACTATATCTATAACGAATAGCTTTTGACGGTTTTACAATTTCAGGTTTATGTGAATCAATATCGTATCTCAGAAATTGAATATCATCCAGAATCCAAAAAGATCGGCCCATTGTAGACAAAACAATATCATCCCTTTGGATTTTAATATCAGTTATAGGAGTCACAGGAAGATTTTTTTGAAATTCAATCCAGTTGTTTCCTGCATCTTTCGATATATAAATTCCGAATTCTGTCCCTGCGTATAATAATCCCTCTCTTATGGGATCCTCCCTCACTACTCGGACAGGAAAATCATCCGGAATACCTTCTACTATTAATTCCCAACTTTTCCCATAATTTTTAGTACGATATACATACGGTGACCAATCACCTAATTGATACCTTAAAACTGATATATATGAAGTAGCGGGGTCATGCTTTGAAGGCTCAACAGAATCTACCCTTCCTCCTTTTAATAAATTTTTAGGAGTTACATTTAACCAATTTTTACCTCCATCTCTAGTTAAATGAATAAGTCCATCATTTGAACCAACCCAAATCTGACCTTTCTCAATAATTGATTCCCTTATTGAATAAATTGTACTGTAAAATTCTTCACCAGTAATATCTCTTGTGATTGGTGATCCAGAAATTACTTGTTTTGATTGATCAAATTCGGTTAAATCCGGTGATATTATTTCCCAATCTAACCCTTCATTTGTTGTTTTATGTAGAAATTGTGACCCATGATAAATAACTTTTTCATCATGAGGAGATATATGAATTGGTGAAACTCTTTGAAATCTATATATAAGGTCTTTAGGATTGTGCCCATACATGTTTTGTGCTCCAACATAATACCGCTTTTCCTGACCTGTTAATTTATTGTATACACTAAATCTTCCCTTACAATTTGAATAAACTATATTGGGGTTTCCTGGTTTCGGTACTGCAGGTCCTGTCTCACAGCCGCCTGTTGAAAGAATCCAAGCATTAGGTCCTGCTTGAATTGGATATGGTGGTTGACTTGGAACTGAGACCGTACTATAATTATCCTGCTGCCCACCATAAAGCCAGTATGGATATTGATTGTCTACCTCAACTTGATAAATTTCTGCCGTAGGTTGATTAAATTGAGTAGTCCATGTTTTTCCTGAATTAAAAGTAATATTTGCTCCACCATCGTTTGATTGAACCCAAGTATTTTCATGATTTGGATTTATCCAAATGTCATGATTATCGCCATGAGGAGTATCCTTAATATCCCATGTCTTTCCTGAATCTTTCGAAACCATAAATCTATTAGCACTTGAATATACTATATCTGCATTATTAGGGTTTGCATAAATATTACAATAGTAAAATGGTCTATTCACTAATTCTTCTCTAAAATTCATTGCCTTAAAATTCTCTCCTTTATCATAAGAAACATAAACACCCCCTTGACCTTTATCGGCCTCAATAACTGCATATAATCTGTCGGGATCAGCTGGTGAAACAGCTAAATCAATTTTACCCAAAACCCCATCAGGAAGACCATTAGACAAGCTAATCCAACTTTTGCCTGCATCAATAGATTTATATATCGCTCCTTTTTCAGATCCACTTATAATTGTCCAAGGCTTACGCTCAACCTTCCATGAGGCAGCATAAATTATATCAGGGTTTTCAGGGGATAATTCAATATCAACGATACCAATTTCATCAGATATATATAGAATTTTATTCCAAGACTCTCCTCCATCAATAGACTTAAATAATCCTCTTTCATTATTTGATTTAAATGGTTGTCCAATTGCTGCCGCATAAACTATACTAGAGTTTTGTGGATGAACTTTAATTGCTCCAATTTGACCACTATCGTCAAGTCCCAAATGTTTCCAAGTAGAACCAGCATCATTTGATTTATAGACTCCTTTTCCAACAATTACATTTGATCTAATTCCATCTGAACCCGTCCCAACATAAATAATTGAAGGATCTGATTGGAATACTTCAATTGAACCTATTGATGGTGTTTTAAAATAATTATCACTAATATTTTTCCAGTTTAATCCCCCATCTAATGTTTTCCATACTCCTCCACCGGTAGTTCCCATATAAAAAGTAAATTGCTCATTTACAACTCCACAAACAGTAGTTGACCTACCGCCTCTTGTAGGACCTACATTCCTATATTTTATGTCTTCAAACTCAATCTTAAGTTTATCTTGTCCTTTTAGAATATTTATAGATGAAACAAAAAGAATAACTAAAAGAACTATACTCTTTGGCTTGATTTTCATTTTAATTAAACTTTAATATTTAAAAATAATAAGGCTAGGTGTTATCAATATAATGATTGATTTATCGAATATCTTAAAAATTCTACACTTTCTTCCCATTCTTCTAAACTAGGTTCTTTATCTCCATGAATAATATTAGCTTCCTCAACTGCACTTCGAATTTGATAAGACCATTTATCTAGTAGTGAGTTAATAATAGGCATATTATATAATTCCCTTATAAAAAGGTTGTCTAAGCTTTCAAATTTATCCTTAGACTCAGAAAATGAACCAATTATTTTATCACATGCAGCTGATCTTTGTAATAAATTAAACGATCCGTATCTAAAGCCATTGCATTGATTTGATGTATCATACCATTTATCTTTAATTGGAGTTACAGGATTTATATTTTGAATTAGATTTTCGAAAGAATTGTCTAAATCCCAAGGTATAAGTTGAAGTTTATTATCGTTTGGATCTTCATACCAATAGTAGTTATGATTTTCATAATCCTGACCTTCTTGATGATAAAAATGTAAAAAACCATCATCATTAGCGATTCTTCTATCTACAACAATTGTCTTTAAAAACAAATCTTCATCTATCCAATCATCCACAATACTAATAGCTTGGGATTTATTTATTAAACCTAGTTGATCTGAAAAAGATTTAATTTTAGATACGTCCGAAATTTCTTCATTTGTTTTTAATCCATTAATAAAATAATTTTCATTTTGAGAACCGCCATAGCTATTAACAGGCCAAACCTCTTTATATAAGTTTCCTTTTGGTTTTGCAAAATGTTTATTTGTAAAAGGGCCATCTATATTTTCTGTATTTGCAAAAACACCATTAAATTTTCCATTAATATAGATCAAAGCATGATTTGATCTTGGAGCAATTACGCCAAATTCCCTAAACATATAATAACCAAGTCTCTCGTGCATTTTTGTGGGATCAAGGTTTTGAGAATGAAATTGAATCTTTTTCATACCATAAAATTTCTTATCTCCTTTCCAATTAAATTTTATTTTAATGGAAAGCTTTGGGCATGTCTTATAACCAGAAGGATTAGTCCAATCCTCACCAGAAAGACAACCCACCCAGGCCCCTATTGATCCTTTATACCTAATCCCTATATTTTTAACAACTTTACCTTCAAATACTAAAAATCCTTCAACATATTCCTCAGCCACCGGATTACTATCAATCTCACTTAAATTTTGTTGCGTCATATAAATGTCAAACCTATGAAGCTTATTTTGATCGTATATGTAATCAGATGAATGACTATCGTCACTATAATAATTTTCAAATGAATTGACAATTTGATTGATGTTCTCATTATCTATTATATTAACTTCATTTGAAAGTTCTAAATCTGATCCTTTTTCTGAAGAGCAAGAAAATCCAAAAAGCATTAATAAGAGAAGCGTAAAAAAGATTTTTGGGGGTCTTTTCATAGTTCATATAATATTCAAATAAATTAACCTAATTGTACTTAAAATTAAAAAAATATAGTTGAAAGCCTTAAAAGATTTTTTACTTTAGGGAAATGTTGGTAACAGTTTTTTAATGATACAGTCTTATAAAAAACCTCACAAATTAGCAGAAAATTACGATGCTATTTTAATCGGAACAGGCATCGGCTGTCTATGTACAGGCGCCTTACTTTCTAGGGCTGGAAAAAAAGTATTGTTGTTAGAAAGACATTACACTGCAGGTGGATTTACACATGTTTTTAAACGAAAAGGATTTGAATGGGATGTTGGTATTCATTACATAGGTGAAGTTCAAAGACCCAACAGTTTATTAAGAAAATTATTTGATTATGTTTCCAATAACCAATTAAAATGGGATGATATGGGGGAAATTTATGATCGTATAATTTTAGGAAATAAGCAATATGATTTCGTAAAAGGTGTAGATAATTTTAAATTAAAATTGGGTGAATATTTTCCCGATGAAAAAGATGCAATTGATAAATATATAGATCTGATTTTTGCAGTTAATAAGTCAGCTTCAAAATTTTATATGGATAAAGCCTTATCTGGATTTACTAGTTCAATTTTAGGGAGATTCATGAGAAAAAAATATTTAAAATATGCTAATCGAACAACCTATGATGTACTAAGTGAACTTACAAAAAATGAAAATCTAATTAAAGTATTGTGCGGTCAATATGGTGATTATGGTCTTCCACCAAAACAAAGCAGTTTTGCTATGCACGCTTCTGTTGCAAAACACTACATGCAAGGTGGAAGTGTTCCTGCAAAAGGATCCTCACAAATTTTAAATACGATTGAAAAAGTAATTGAGAAAGCAGGGGGTACAATTTTGGTTCGTGCAGAAGTTGATAAAATAATTATAGAAAATAATATAGCTAAAGGTGTAAAGTTATCAGATGGGAAAGATTTATATGCGGATACTATTATAAGTGGAACAGGTGTTTTCAATACTTTTGAAAACTTAATACCATCAGATGTTGCCTCTGCTCATAAACTAAATCAAAAATTAAAACATGTTAATCCTTCTGTTGGATATGGTTGTCTATACGTTGGGTTAAAGGGTTCTCCTGATGACTTAAAACTTCCCAAAACAAATTTTTGGATCTACCCAGAGGACCTCGATCATGACGAATGTGTCGAGAGATTCTTGAAAAATAATAAAGAGGAATTTCCTTTAGTCTATATTTCTTTTCCTGCTGCTAAATTTTCTGATTGGAATGAGCGTTATCCTGGAAAAAGTACAATTGATATTATAACAATGGTTCCATACGAGTCGTTCGCAGAATGGGATGGTACTATTTGGAAAAAACGGGGTAAAGAATATGAACTTAAAAAGGAAGAATATGCTCAACGACTTTTTAAGCACTTATTCAAACAATTACCTCAATTAGAAGGAAAAGTAGATTTTTATGAGTTTTCCACACCTCTTACAGCTAAACATTTTTCAAATTACAAACAGGGAGCACTTTATGGAATTGATCATAACCCAAAACGGTTTCGCCAAAATTTTTTAAGACCAAGGACAAAAATTAATGGACTTTTCCTAACTGGTCAAGATATAGTAACTGCGGGTGTTGGAGCAGCTCTATTTTCAGGCTTAATAACTGCTAGTGCAATAACTGGAATAAACTTCATCAATAAGATATTTAAAAATGATTAACAAAAAATTACTATTTAAAAAAAGACCATATGGGCTACCAGATAAAAATACCTGGGAATTAACCGAAGAAAAATTACCCGATTTGCTAGAAGGAGAGATTCTAATTGAGCATGAATATATATCCTTAGATCCTGCCATGCGGGGATGGATGAATGAGGCTAGATCTTATATTAAGCCAATAGAAATTGGTGAAGTAATGAGAGCTGGATCAGTTGGTAAAGTAATTAAAAAATCTGGTAAAACTAGATTTAATATAGGAGACCATGTCAGCGGTTGGGGTGGTGTTCAGACACATTGTATTTCTAATGGTGAAAATTTAATAAAGGTTGATCCTTCAAAATCTAATTTATCAACTTACTTGGGAGTGCTTGGTATGCCTGGCATGACTGCTTACTTTGGAATTTTAGAAGAAGCCAAGATTAAAGAAGGAGATGTTGTACTTGTATCCGGAGCAGCAGGAGCAGTTGGAAGTTTAGTTGGTCAAATAGCAAAAATTAAAAGATGTACAGTCATTGGAATAGCAGGAGGAGAAAAGAAATGTAATTATATAAAAGATAATTTAGGTTTTGACAATTCTATAGATTATAAAAAAGGAAATGTTATAAAAGAAATCAAAAAAAAATGTCCTAATGGCATTGATGTATATTTTGATAATGTTGGTGGTGAAATACTTGATGCTGCATTAATTTTCCTAAGAAGAAATGCAAGAGTAATTTTATGTGGTGCAATTTCACAATACAACAACAAAGAGTCAATTAAAGGGCCTAAAAACTATTTATCATTACTGGTAAATAGAGCATCTATAAAAGGCATGATAGTGTTTGATTATGTTCATAAGTATGAAAAAGCAATTAGTGAAATTTCTGGCTGGATAAAAGATGGCAAAATAACAGTCAATGAGGATATCTATGAAGGAATAGATAATTTTAGATCAATTTTTTTAAAGCTATTTAGTGGGGACAAAATGGGTAAACTTATTTTAAAGATAAAACCCAAATAATATCAAAGCATCAACTCCTCAATACAGTAAATATCTCCAATATCATATTGATTAAAAATATTTTCGCTAACAGAGCCAGTGCCAATTTGCATTTCAGTGTTTCCTCGGGTTGTTCTGTCCCATTGAAAATAGAATGCACCATTTCCACCGTATTTATCTTGTATTATGATACATTCAATTTCTTTTTCGCAACCTGAAACATAAAAAGAAAAAATAATAAATAATAAATAATTAAATTTCATCGTAATAACATAATGACTTCTTTGATTTTTTTAGATATACAAATAAAGATAATTAAAAGTTTCTCCAGCAACTTCCTGTCAATAAAAAGTAAGACTCTACCGTTTGATGAATTTTAAAAAATACGAAATGACATTTTTACCCAAGCACATAGATATTTTTATTTTTGTAAGATGAAAAATTTAATTATTTCATTAAAAATTATTCATTAGTTAATGAAAAGTAGAGTATCAAAAATATGGATTCCTTTTGCTATTATTGCAATTACATACACAACTAAATGTGCTAATGAGGATGAAGCTGATACAACATCAGAAATAGTTATTCCTAACATAGTGAAAACTGATTCTCAACTTAGAGATGAAGCATATAGAGCTGATCCAATTTATGGTGAAATAAAAAACTTAGAGGATTATTGGCTTGCATTTAAAACTATCGGAGAAACACAATATGGTTACGACTTTGGGGATCAAGAAGTAAAAATATTTACAGACTTGACTATTGCTAATTCTGATAGTGATAGAGATGACGCTGCTGGGATAGCATATGGGTCATGTAAAGAGGGTGTGATTAATATAGCTATAAATGCAGATTATTGGGCAGAATATTCCTTCAATAGAAAGTTAATATTGATGTGGCATGAACTTGGGCATGATGTTCTAAATGCAGCTCATATTGAAGGAGAAAGAGCCATAATGAATACTCCTTTACCTGACGAATATGATTTAAATATTTT
>Ga0315315_10007572_pt1 | contig 10050 bp, 6 predicted proteins | sample M140m3416metaG_FD_203699 | JGI IMG/M metagenome (GOLD analysis project Ga0315315, IMG submission 203699) | Ammonia-oxidizing marine archaeal communities from Monterey Bay, California, United States - M1 40m 3416 | ecosystem: Environmental > Aquatic > Marine > Intertidal zone | place: USA... | reverse complement strand
CGCCCCCCGCGCCCCGGCCGCGGGCCGCCTCCGCCCCCCCCACCGGCGGGGGGGGCGGCGGGGGCGGCGCGCCGCCCCCGGGGCGGGGGGCTCGGGCCGAACTTTTTTTGGACGAGGCGTGCGCGAATGTGCCAACGCCCAACTTGAAGATTTTTTTAGGACGAACACTTGTGTCATGTACGAGCGTATGTGAATGGCTTTGGCTACGTACTAGCTAGTATTTAGCTAACAGGCGGTCTTTATTAGTTTATTAGTACTAGCTAGTAGGGTTTACGGCAGTTTTTAAGACTGAGCCTGCTGGGATTGGGAATTACTCTCTCGTCTATCCGTCTGTCCTAACTGCTAGTAGTAGTAACTAGGGAAGCAAGCAAGCCGCGCCTCTTCCCCTTTTCGGCAGATCTAAGAAGGGTCCGTGCCTCATTTTTTATATACGTGCTAGCTCGTATGCATGCAATTCCTCCGCACGTACTCCACCCATCCACTCCACCGTTCGCTGGGCCGCCCCAGCCCCCTCTCCCCGATAAGGGGCGCGCGAAGTGCCCCCCCTCAGATCCCCACCGGGGGCAGTTCGCACGCCATGGCCTCGCCCACCGCGTCCTGCAGCGCCCCGCACAGCTGCTGCATGGGGAGGACGGGGAAGGGGTTCTCCACCTCCATCCCGATCTCGTCGATGCCAACGAGCACGTACGAGGCCAGAGCGCTGGCCACCATGGCCCCGAGCGAGGGAGAGCCCGAAGCCACCAGCGAGAACGGGAGGAGGGCCAGGTACATGAACATGATGCGGGAGAGGTGGCGGGAGTACGTGGGGGGGATGGGACTGGACAGGAGCCGCTCGCAGCCCCCCGCGACCGCGTCCAGATCGTCCAGGGCCCGCTCCATGGAGGCGTGGGGGACGTAGAAGTGGCCGTCCCGGCCGGGAGGAGCGCGGGAGGAGGAGGTGGAGGCCGCCGAAGCAATGATCTGCCTGAGCCTCAGGACGATGGCGACGTGCTGGCGGGACCGGGCCAGCAGCCAGGCGGCTCCCTCCGGACCCAGCATCGCCTCGTACACCTTCGCCCGCCCGTCCTGGGGCTCGCTCCTGACCAGAGCCTTGCAGGCCCAGGGGAACACCGCCAGGTACCGCGCCGCGAGCACCGCCGCTCCTGGATCGGTAGGGAGCACGTACACCCTGAGGTAGGAGGCCAGGTTCCTACCCCTCAGGATCATGCGCCCCATCAGCTGCCGGGCCTCGTTGAGCCTACCCAGGCTGGCGTTCGCCCTCAGGGTCAGGAGGAGCGCCAGCGGCATGCCGAGGGAGGCGGCGGCCGCGCTTGCGCCCTCCGTCATGGCTCCCAGCTGGTATCGGCCCACCCTGACGTGCCTCAGGGCGAACGCCATCGCCAGAGAGTACAGGGACGAGGCCATCACCGCGGGCAGAATCTTGCGCGCGGACGTGCTGTACTTCCACCTCCGCACGTGTCTGTAGTAGCGGACATGGGGGGGGAGGGCGTGCTTCCTCCAGGTGAGATCGGTCCAGAGGGCCGTGTAGGAAGATCCCGCCGAGGTCAGTGCGAGGGGGGCGGAGAAGTCTGCCGAGGGGACCGGCGGCCGGAGGCTCGAGAGGACCTTGAGGTCGGCCGCCAGCTCGGACAGGAGCGCCGCGCCGCCGCCGCCACCGCCGCCACTGCCGCCGTTGGAGGCGCCGTGGTCGCCGTTGGAGGCGCCGTGGTCGCTTCCCGGCCCCGTCGCCTCCTCTGTGGCCGCCGGAAGTGCCCAAGGGGCCACATCCGCATCCAGAGGCCGCCGTCCCCCAAGGGCAGGCGAACGCCCCGCCATCGGTGGGGAGAAGGCCGCCGCCCCCCCCGCGCCAAGCACGAGAAGTGCTCCCGCTCCTAGTGCGCCGCCGCGCTTTCGTGGCAGCGCCAGGGTTCGGGTGGGTGCGTGCCGCCGGACCATTTGCGTCGCAATGGATCGTGTATGGTGGGGTAGGCTGTGGCAGGACCGGAGGGGTAGTGCTCGGGGAGTCGGGCAGTGTCTGGCACAAAGTTCCGGCCCTTGACGAGCAATTGATGGGATACAGAGACGGACAAAATTCTTTTGAATCTTGCCCTGTAAGATTCTCACAGCAAAGAATTGATGCGCGCACGCGCGGCTGCTTCATACTTTAATGACTGGCCGTTGCTTGCATCTCTTCTCTTGCTGATATTATGATTGCATCCATCATCGCCTTCACCCCACTCTAGATAGATCTACATGCATTACAATATTATATGCCATGGTACTTGACTTGCACGTTAATTATGCTTAAGTTCAGCTATAATAGCAGCAGGCGGATACTACTCTTTCATGCCTAATCCTTGAATGCCTCAATGTCAAAATCCTTCCAGTCCTTGGTGAACCAGAACCACCGACTGGGACGCCGAAAGAATTGTTTCAAAGTGAAGCGATCCGTCGAAGAAATAAAGGGGAATAGCTCCTCGGCAACGACATCCTTCTCGTACGGTTCTCCTCGCTTGATACGCCAGTACTCACTGAGGAAGTGCACCTGCCTCAGACCGACGACCACATCGAGCGGGGGCGGGAGGAGGGCCCACCACTCCCAAAGGGGCCCTCCATCCCCCTTAGGGAGGCCCAGAGCCTCCCTTTCCTCTACACACAGCTCATTTACCCGGCGGTAGTGATTGATCTGGCCCAGCAAAATCCATGCGGCGGCCGCCGAGACAATGGTCTCGCCGCCGGGTATGTGGAGGAAGGACAGCGGGAAGCCAATCATGACTCCGAAGACGAATGGGAATAGGGTGCCGTACCCCCCGCAGCCGGTGACCCGCCCCTCGGTCTGGAGCTCGTATTGGTACAGCTCTTCCTCAACGCTGAACTTGTAGTACCCATACCACCCCAGGCCGGTGGGGACGCTTCCCAATATTGTCAGCCAAACCGGACGGGGAATTCCAGGAATCTCGGGAGGGGCGACGAGCTTGGACAGGGGATCCGACGAAGCCGTCCCCGCCGGTCGAAGCTCGACGTAGTCGCGTACCGGCTTGATCACGAGCGATCGGAACAGATCATTGGTCCCCTGACAAAAGTCGTTGATGAGGTCGTTCGCTTTGTCGTCACTATCCTTACTCTTGGATCGAAGGGCGGTGGCAGAGTACCGGACCGATTTTGGCCTTGGTATCGATGGCGTTGGCGCCCAGGCTTCGCTGGAGGCAATGAGCACAAGCGAAGCTATAGTCCCAAGCAGCGGATGGAGCATAGGGGACATGGTTGCGAAAAGTGTGGGGACAATCGCGCCGCTGAGAGAGCGCAGAATTAACTGATTGAGAGAAAGACGAGATCATGGCGCTCGGCCGCTCGCCTCTAGCTACGAGTAGACTAGCTACTCGTACTACTCTACATATAGTACTAGCCGCAGAACCGATGAATCAGCATGGTTAGTCTGTCTAAAATAAGTGACTGCGAGAATTGTTTTGTTATCTTAATCGTAAATTAATTGGAAAATCAATAATCTAAAATTAGGTGTTTTTTACTTGTTTGAGAATTGGAATACTAGTAATTATGTGAGAGGGTCCTGAATTCCAATCTACGCACGAGCTCGTCGCAAGGAGAGAGTCATAATTTTCTTCGAAATACCCTGTTCTTGATGTTCTGCAAGACGTACGGGAATCTCACCAGTCCCTTCATTGGCTGCTTCATCTTCGACTGACCCCTCCAGGTATCCCACCATGGCCCACCTCCAACCTCTACACCCCCTTGCTGGCTCCTGGCACAATCAATTACAGGAGGTCCATCCACGCGGACGTAATCCTTCATGTCTTCATCATAACGCAGCTCCCAAAGCGTCAACGTCGTTGCAGCAGAGAAGGAGTCTCTGCAGTAGTAGGTCAATCCGTCATCCTTAGTAGGCGCTCGAAGGGTCACTCCAGGCATTTTTTCGGGATCCAGTGTGGCCAGGACGTCCACCTCAAACCTCCTGTCGCCGGAGATGCACCGCCCCCTGAGAGCCCACCTGCCCCACGGATCCACGTCCCACTCCATCTCCCCCGTCCACGGGACGGCCTCATAGAACTTGCCCTCGTAATGTACGCTGACCATGCCCAGTGATTCCGTCTGACCGAATGGGATCTTACGCGTCCCACCACCAGCAGTCACCGATAGGCGATCATATCCCTCGAAGGCGTTGCACTGGACCCAGTACCAGCGGGAAGGAAATTCGCCTCCCCAGTTCTTTTCGGCGTAAAAAGGAGCGTCGGCGAACTCGTAGGTCGTCCCTTTCCACTGGACCGCACCCTTGGCCCTGCCGTCGGCCATGGTCACCTGCCAGTGCGGTTCGAAGACCGCGTAGGAGGCCAACCATCCCGCCGTGCTGCGTTGCTGGGGGAGGGACGACGACGATCCGCCACCGACGTCTGCGTCGTCCCCCCAGCCCGAAAGGGGACTGACCTCCATGTCAAAGCTGCACTCTGCCTCCGCCCCCTGCTCGTCCAGTATCCTACCCCCTGCGGTCCCATCGTGCCCCCGTAACCTCCCCTGGAGGCTGCGGGGGAGGAACTGGAACCCCGATTTGACCCGCCTTCGCCACTCCTCGGGATCGATGGCCTCGGACGCGGCCTCGTCTCCTTCGCCCTTCCCTTCCTTCCACTCGAAGGTGCAGCCGACGCCCTGCGCCCTTTCCCACGCCCAGAGCCTGGAGTCGTCCGACGTAGCCTGCACGAGGTATCCGTCGTCCGGTCCCAGGACCTGCAGAGCGGCTAGGCTGAGGTCTGTCCCCGGGCGCCTCCCTCCCCGGCTCGTCGGATCGTCGATGCTGAAGATGAAGACGAAACTGACACCGTCCGGGGGGGGAAGGGTGAGGCGGTAATACCAGCCCTCCACGAACCGCCCGCGCTTGGTCCGGCGGGCGTCGCCCCGAAGGGGGTTGGCCCGACGCAGGACCGACCGGAGGCGGGAAGAGTGGTACGTGGGATGGGACGGGAGGAAGTGCCGACCGGAGTGCGGCGTCTGCTGGGCGTACGCCCTGCCGTCGTCGGTGGGGGGCGGAGGCCGGTGGGGCGGAGGCCGCGGTGGAGAGGGGTTCGAGGAGGAGGCCGCAGGCAGCGGCGGCGCCCTGGAGCGGCCCTCCGGCCGCGGCAGCCGCGGCCGTCGCGCGGATGGCGCGCGGGATGGGGCAAATCCAGACACGCGCGGGGGGGCGAGCGCCGCCGCCGCCGCTGCCACGAGCAGCAGGGCCAAGCGCCGACCTCCTGTCATTTTCTACCGGCAGGGGGCAGATGCCGCTCCCGTTCCTGACCAACGCAGTCGGTGGTTTGGAGATTGCGGCAATTCGGCTGAAGGCCTTCGTGGCACAGAGGCGCCGGCCGTGTGAGTGCAGTGATTCGAGGGAAGGGAGGAGGTGAGCATTGTTCCGCGACCCGGGGATGCACACGCCGTCGAGGGATACAGGAACGATATCGATCCCATCTCCGGGGGCGCACGCGCGTGGGAAGGTGGCGCGCTCCCCCGCTGGAGCGGGATCCCATCCGATCCGCGACGAGGCGCATTGTCTGCGCCCCGCCATAAGTGCGGCATCGTTGTTTTGCTCTCGCGCCGAATAGGAAAACTTTCTGCCCACGGAAGCGAATCGCCGTGAAGGCGATTCAATAAGGACGAAGGCCTAGTAATGACGCTGGTTGGGGGTCCCACACCAATATCAACCCGTCGCCGCGACGGGAAGACTCACCTGTCTTCGCGGTCACCGCCGCCGTGCCATGGTTGGTGTCAATTTTGTGGCTCTGGCGTTGTTTTGTGGCCTTGTTGCAGCGGCGAGAGGCCTGATCGCGCTCGGCGATCGATGGCTGGCGGATGGCGGGGGGACGGGGGACGGGACGGGGGATTCAGTCGTGAGTATTTTCTATATCGAGTCGTGGAAGAAAATTCAAAAAGAGGGAAACGACGTGGAAACTGTTTCGATCTTCCATCGCTGTCATTGCGTCCGCCCTCTCCCGCATTTCTTCGCCACCTCGTCGCGCCAATATGCCTCATCAGTCCTGCCATATGGTCAGCAAGCGCTACCAACTCCTCGGAACACTGGGCGAAGGCACGTACGGGACGGTCGTCAAGGTCCGGAGGAAGCAGCCCGACAACGACAGTGAGGGCGGGGGGCAGGTCTTCGCCCTCAAGCAGCTCCGGAGAAGGTATGAGGACTTCCATTCGGCCTCCGCCCTGCCCGAGATGGTGGCCCTCCGGGAGCTGCAGCGGGGGGGGAGCGGCCATCCCCACCTGGTCCAGGTCCACGAGCTGATCCGGGAGGCCGACGGGTCGGTCTTCTTTGTCTTCGAGCACATGCCCGACGGAAATCTGTATGATCTGATCCAGAAATGCGCCAAGCAGAAGGACGGGAGGCGGGAGAACCCTTCTCAGAAGGTGGCGGAGGAGAAGGTCGGGGCAGGCGGCGGGCTCTGCGAGCAGAGGACTCGTTCCATTCTCCGCCAGGTCCTGTCAGGACTGTCCTACATGCACTCCAGGGGATTTTTCCACCGCGACGTCAAGCCGGAGAACATCCTGCTCAGGGGAGGGACGGCCAAGGTGGCCGACCTCGGCCTGGCCAAGGTCTCCCGGTCTTGCCCCCCCTATACAGAGTACGTCAGTACCCGCTGGTATCGCGCCCCCGAGGTCCTCCTCCGCGCGCCCCGATACGGGCCGCCCGTCGACGCCTTCGCCGTGGGCTGCATAGCGGCTGAGCTCTGGACCCTCCGCCCTCTCCTACCGGGACGCGACGAGTTCGATCAGCTCCGCAGGACCGTGGAGGTAGTAGGCGCCCCAACCGAGCAGAGCTGGGCCGTGGGAGCGGCTCTGGCCCGGCGCCTCCGCCTTTCGTTCCAGGACGTCCGCGTCAAGGGCAGACCCCTCCGAGGGCTCGTCCCTCCCGCGGCGCTCGGTCTCGTCGAGGGGCTGCTCGAGATCGATCCAGGGAAGAGGCTGAAGACCGGCGAGGCCCTCCGGCATGCCTACTTTGAGGAGTCAGTGATCGGTGGCGGGGCACGGAAGCGAGGAGGGAAGCGGGTCAGCTCAGGGAGGGAATGTGGTGCTCAGACTGCCACACCTGCGAAATCGGCCGCAAGGAAGAGACCCTTGCCAGCGCCGCATTCGGTCGCATCGCCCCCCCCTCCTCCTCTGGCGGAGCTGTTGCCGAGGGAGCTGAATATCCAATCTGGACCGTTTGAGGAACTCGACAGGGAAGGCATGCACTGCGGCCACAAACGCAAGGGAGGATTTCACGAGTGGCGACGCCCAAGAAAGGATAAAATCGAGGCTTGGGGTCCAGGGTAAAAGAATAGACCAAAAGAGTATGGTATCTATCTTTTTGTATCTCGCGGACCTCACATGGAAGCAGAAGCGGACCTGCGGCAGGAAAATTGTAATTTACTAAATACATCGTATTGTTGGGAATCAGTCATCGGCCCTTCTGCTTATCGAATTTGCACACCCTCGCGTTACCGACCCGATCGAGCACATTAAGCCAGTCCTCCTGTCTGACATCTAGCCTATCATTTGCACTCTTTACTTCGACAAACATGCATTCGCAACGGATTGAGCGACCATTGTGAGATAGGATAAGTTTCGACGGCAAGGGGTTGCCAGCATCGACACCGTTCTTGCTGTTATCCTGGCTAGTTGCTTGATTGAACGAACGGACAGGCTGATGTTTCCTCTGACTCCACCGTTTGGACGATGCCGAAGCACCTGATTCTCCAACTTTATCGCAACCTAAAAATTCATCATCACGATCGGCTAATATCCTTGCCAATTTTACAACCTCCCCTTCCTTAATACTTTCCGAGCTGAAAGCCTCGCCTATCCAATCTCCGAGATCGACTAGCTCACCATCTCCGGCACCATCATTCTCGGTGCCGCCCTCAACATAAAGAGCACGGCCGAGCAATAAGTCTGGAAGGCCTCCGCTGTAATGGCGGTAGTCGAAACAAAGGCAACGAAAGATCGCTGCAAGTGACCGCCCCCCGAGTCCCGCTGCGATCAAACATAAAGTTCGGAGCTCTCCAATGTCGCGCGAGAGGAAGACATCTTTGGGGTGGATGGGTCCGAGTTTTTCATCTGTGACCAACTGGAGACGTTGCATGACCGATTCATACACTGCGTTGCAAATTTCCTGCGGAGTCATTGCCTCAAGGTTAGTAAGATATCTGCTGATTTCTGATTTCCTCCTTTTATAGAACCCCTGAGGTAACAATTCCTGGTACCCCACGTGCAAGTCAAGAGGCGCTCCCTGCATGGGAGTGAGAAAAAGTGTCCTCTTGTCAATCTTAGCGTCACAGTTGTCCATTCCAGATCCGCCCGTCAGGTTTGGAGCGCAAAGAATTCGAAATAGAGCTCGAACCCTGCCGCCTTCATCGTGCCAGCCCACCCATCCACCCTTTACCTTAGACTTTAGAGGGTCTTCACTATCTGTGAACTTTGGCAATCTTCCAGATGCATATTCTTCCAAGGCAAGCTCTTCGACATTTAGTGCTTGTGGTTGTACAACGTTGCCTCCACATTGCGTGTCATCTTCAGTTTCCCATCCAACGAAGGCGCAACGCTTCCCAATGCCATTCGTTGTCTCGTGGCTGATTGCATTTGCAACCGCATGATCAGTAGTTGGCCTCCAGTCGCTGTAACCAGAGGAGTCGTCATCCGTATTTCCACTTTGCCGTATGCCTAATTCGTCCATCTCAGCATTCATCACATTTACGAGAGTCCTCTTCAGAGGAACCTTCATCCGACGAGCAAGGCTGCGTACAGCACTAAAGGGAATAGAGGACAGCCCTCCCTCGGCCACAATTGTGTTCAGACAAAAGTTTTGAATATCAGTAAGGGGCAACGATTCATCTTGGTTCTTCTTGCCACCAGATTTTGTTTCCTTCGAGGTTTTCTTCTTTTCTAGTTTTTCCAGATGGCTTTGATCTATGACAAGCCTCTCGAAAGCTTTTCCTCTAACTCTTCTCGACAGAAGAGATCTGACATAAACGTCGCGATGAGATATCGACGCACCATTTTTCTCATCCGTTTGATCGCAGCTACCTCGATTACCCATCAAGATGGTTTTAAGAGTCAATACTGCTAATTCATAACATTTCTTCTTCTCCAACACAGAAACGCAATCCCAAAGTATATACGATAAAACGCTCTCCCATGACAAATGACGCAACCAGGGTCGATTAATCAAGGAGGGCTTTCCATTACCTCCTATAGAACGAAATCGAAGAAGAAGAACATGGACTCCTAAAATTGCCATAACGCATACTATGCGCTCGGCATCGTTGCTAAAGGGGTCTGTATCCGAATCCTGAGACAAACCCTTAGCGCCCACCAAGTCATTTATGGTCGATTCAACATGTGTGGCAACTTGATCAACGGCCTGTTGGTATCGCGACGAGCCTTCGATAACTTCAATTGATACTAGCTTCTTTACGAGATTACGTCGCCCATTCAGCGTCAACAAGGCATGTGTATCGGGTATCAAAATTGCGTTGCAAGAAAAGAAGTCTTCTCGGTGTCTGTCATCAGTATGCACAAGATGCTTGGCCACGGCTCGTCGAGACAGATAGTGGAGCACCTCATTTAGCTCAAGCACACGATCGACGGTTGCTCTCATCTCGGCGCATATTTCCCATCGATGAAAGTCTTCCCTACTGGAAAAAATGATTATATCCTCATTTGAATTCTCACGTTGTGATAGAGGTTCGTAGTCGGTCGTAAAAGAGAACAACGACAGCCCGAAGCGAGAATTAAGGCCTGGATACGATATTTTATGCCACGTAGAGCCGGATTCAAGGAGGCGTAGGATTTCTGGAGCCATATCGGCACGTGACTCTGTGCTAGGCTGAAATGATTCAAGGAAAACACTGGCCCATCCATTCGCCCCAGAATCACCTCTCATCATTCCTGGGCCACCGCCAGCGCACAGATATAATCGCGCCGCCCGCCGAAGAATCAAGAGTGGCGCCTCCCGAAGCCTAACAGAAGAAAGAGGCGGAGGAAGAGGAGCAGGACACGAGCCACCACCAGCTTTATCTAAACGATACATCCTCGTCGCTT
>Ga0315315_10007570_pt1 | contig 10051 bp, 8 predicted proteins | sample M140m3416metaG_FD_203699 | JGI IMG/M metagenome (GOLD analysis project Ga0315315, IMG submission 203699) | Ammonia-oxidizing marine archaeal communities from Monterey Bay, California, United States - M1 40m 3416 | ecosystem: Environmental > Aquatic > Marine > Intertidal zone | place: USA... | reverse complement strand
CAAACTTTTAGTTGAAGGGCTTGGTGATCCATAAACCGCTCTTAGGGTATCGACCGAGCCTTGAATTGGATAGGTTCTAGACCCTCTTGAAATGGTATTAATGTTGCCCCAAGGATCAAAATAATTTCTTTGAATTTCCTTAAACAATTTATCACATTCCTCTTTTGCTGCTTGATAAGTTGGCGTAGGCTTATTGTTCATTTCTGAAATCCATTCTTGAGCCATAAAACACATGCCAAGAGCGGCATCAGTATTATTAAAGTCTGTTTTCCCATTCCAGTTTAACAAAGCTAGTTCAAGATCTTTATCATATTGTTTGATTGATTCAAGGTATTTATATTGTCGTGAATTTTTTGAGTAGGAGTTGTCAAACTTGATTCTAATAAACTGATTTAAATCGATGCTCTCATCTTTTGAGAGAAGTTCATTTGCAACATAAGATCTATTTGTGAGCCTTTGTTCGAAATGTACATTTTTTTTCACTGATTTTTTATCTGAGGAATAATCTCCCATTACCAAAAATGGATTTTGATTGGTGCTTTGAATCCATCCATTTGAAGGGTTAATAAATTTAGGAAGGTCATTAACTAAATCATTTTCATCCCAAATATCCATTGAGCTAGAGCTTTTTATAATTTGTCTTGCTTTTGCAGCATCATGCCTATTGGGTATTCTTCCATTATAAAAATATCCAATATTTCTATCAGAGTCCATCGTCACAAAGTTAAAGCTTGGTATCTTCCTTTTTGCAAGTTGCTTCTCGAATTCTTTTACGCTGCTTGTATTACCTATTTCATACCATCCCTCTATTTCGTTAAAAGAGTTCTGATTGATGTGTCTAAGAGCAAAATATTTTCCTTGCAGTTCAAGTACAGGACCAAACTTTGAGTATCTAAATTTCTGTTTTGTACTCCACCGAAAAAAACCAAAAAGTTTAAATGCCAAATTATCCTCTTCTACCTCAAAAGATTCCCATTTACCATCGAGCAAGTATTGATTTGAATTTTTTGGATTTATTGTTAGCTCATAGATATCCATAACATCAGGACGATTAACAGTAGCACCCCAACCAATATCTTTATTAAAACCAACATTGATTAAAAAAGACCCTGGAAAGTTACCACCATGTCCATGCCATCCTGATTTACTTTCGATATTTAATTCATACCAACCAACTGGTCCCGATAAAGGTTGATGAGAATTAATAAGCAGATAAGCAGCATTTGCATCTGCTTTAATTGAATTGATAGCTATTGCATTAGACCCAGTTGGAATCGATGTTTTGTCTTGATTAGCCATCTGCGCCAAATCCCTATCTAAACCAGCAAAAAATAGATGTTGTATATAAGATCCGGCGAGAACATCCTCCTTAGTGACAGGATGAATGGAAAGATTCACCTTATCAGGATGTTGATTTGCATACATATTTACACCATCCGCATATGCTTGAGCCATGGAAAGTATATTTTGAGAGAGTTGCTTTTTACCAATATTTTCTACCTTGGAATGAACTTTTAATAATCTGACCAAATAGTCAGTATCAATACTATCAAGGCCATTATAAAGAGCGTTTTCACCTCGATATAAAGGCATTAACTCCACAAGGTCATCATATGCATCTTCTGCATGAACCAAACCTATTCCATATGCAACATCTTGATCACTCTGACCTTTAATATAAGGAATTCCCCAAAAATCTCTGTTAATCAAAACGTTGTATTGATTGCTAATTTTATAAGATGGATTTTTTTCAATTATTGAACAAGAGCTCAACATTACAATGAAGACTGCAAAGAGCAAAGAAGCACTTGAAATTTTTTTTATCATCACAAATATAATTGTAATAGTTTCTGATAAAAATAATTCTAAATCATGCAAAAAAATATCTTGATAATAGGCAGTAGCTCTCGAATTGGTAGAGAGGTTATAAAGCTCTCTGCTTCACAAGGCGATAACATTTACGCAACATCTAGATCGCCTATAGATATTTCTGTTAAACAATTTTTTCAGTTAGATCCAAATGAAGATTTATCTGAGCTAGACTCATTACCAGAGTCGATTGATGCATTAGTTTATTTTCCTGGCTCAATTTCACTCAAATCAATTCAAAGAATGAGTATTTCTGATATTAGAGAAGATTTTAGAATTAATTTTGAAGGAGCCTTTCATATAATAAAAAAGGTTTTACCAAATCTTAAGAAAGCCGACGGCGCCTCGGTTGTATTTGTTTCATCTGTAGCAGCTAATACTGGGATGACATTTCATTCATCCATTGCAGCTTCAAAAGCAGCTCTAGAAGGTTTTGCTAGGAGCCTCTCAGCGGAGCTTGCTCCAAGGGTTGCTGTAAATTGCATTGCCCCATCGTTAACTGATACCCCAATGGCTGAGCACCTTATAAATAATGAAAATAAATTAAAATCCTCCGAGGATAGACATCCACTTAATGCCATTGGAGATCCAGAGAGTGTCGCAAAGGTTATTTATAACCTTTTTTCTGCTAAAGAGAATTGGATTACTGGCCAAACAATCAATATTGACGGCGGACTATCAACCCTTAGATAGGCTCTATTAAGCTTTTTGGTCTATAATTCTGCGTATGTCAGGGAATACATTTGGAAAATTATTTCAAGTTACCACTTATGGAGAAAGCCATGGGAGAGCGCTTGGGTGCATTATAGATGGTTGTCCGCCACAAATAGAGCTTTCATCTGATGATATTCAATCTGAGCTTAATCGAAGAAAACCAGGCCAGTCTGATGTAACAACTCAAAGAAAAGAGGATGACATTGTGGAAATTTTGTCTGGTGTATTTGAAGGCAAGACTTTAGGAACCCCAATCAGTTTGATTGTTTATAACGAAGATCAAAGATCAAAAGATTACTCTAAAATTAAAGATGTATTTCGTCCTAATCATGCTGATATTACCTATCAAGCAAAATATGGTCATAGAGACTATAGAGGCGGAGGCAGATCAAGTGCTAGAGAGACTGCCATGAGAGTCGCTGCGGGAGCTGTTGCTAAAAAATATCTTAATTCCCATGGGATTCATACCGATGGTTACGTTAATCAAATAGGGAACATTTCAGCAGATACTATCAATTTAAAAAATGCTAAATCTAACAAGTATTTTTTTGCTGATGACTCTAAATTAGAAGATCTTGATGTAATGTTTTCTGAATTAATTGAAGAGGGTAATTCAGTTGGTGCAAAGCTTGGCGTAAGAGTAACAAATTGCCCCATTGGCCTTGGCGAACCTGTTTTCGATAAGTTTGATGCAGATTTAGCAAAAGCCATTATGAGCATTAATGCTGTGAAATCTGTCAGCATTGGAAATACTCACAATATGCTTGATTTGAGAGGTTCTGAGGTAAGAGATGAAATGACACAGGATGGCTTTAAATCAAATAATGCTGGGGGCATTCTGGGTGGAATTACAAATGGCGATTTAATCGAAATAGAATTTATTATAAAGCCAACTTCAAGCATTAAATCAAAGGGTCAAACAATTAATGCTGCCGGTGATGAAGTCGAGGTTGAAGTAACTGGTCGGCATGATCCTTGTGTTGGAATCCGAGCAGTTCCAATAGCAGAAGCAATGGTAAATTTAGTTGTTATGGATCATTTGCTAAGAAACCAAGCCCAATGCGGATCAATTGATCAATCGGCTCCCTTTAAGAAATAATATGCCAGTTACTCTATATGACAAGCTCTGGGATGAGCATCTAGTTGAAACTGATGATACCAATGAGTCATTAATTTACATTGACAGGCATTATCTCCATGAAGTTACCTCGCCTCAAGCTTTTGAGGGCCTAAGGCATAAAAATTTAAAACCATGGCGGCTTGATGCAAACGTTGCTACTCCTGATCACAATGTCCCTACGGATAGAGGCGATTCATTTAGCGCAGCCTCAATTGAAGATGAGGTTGCTAAAATTCAGGTAGTTGAGCTTGATAAAAACTGTAATAATTTTGGCATTCATCAATTTGATATAACATCAAATAAACAAGGTATTGTTCATGTTATGGGTCCAGAGCTTGGATACACACTACCAGGCATGACTATTGTGTGCGGTGACTCTCATACTTCAACTCATGGTGCGTTTGGGTGTTTGGCTATGGGTATAGGGACGTCTGAAGTTGAGCACGTTTTAGCTACGCAATGTTTAAAAATTACTAAGCTAAAAAATATGCTGATCAATTTCAATGGTCATCCTCAAAGAGGAGTTACTTCAAAAGATATTGTGTTGCATTTGATTAAGTTAATTGGAACTGCTGGTGGAACTGGTCACGCTATTGAGTTTTCAGGTTCATATATATCATCCGCTTCAATGGAGTCCAGGATGACAATCTGTAATATGGCTATTGAAGCTGGAGCAAAAGTTGGCCTTACTGGAGTTGATGAAACTACTCTTAACTATGTAAAGAAACATTCAAATCTTTCAGATTCAATGTTCAGTCAAGCTAGTGAATATTGGCAGTGCTTAACATCAGATCCAGATGCGAATTTTGATCAAACAATTAATATTGATGTTTCAAAGATTAAACCTCAAGTTACTTGGGGTACTTCTCCAGAAATGACCATAGATTTTGATGCAGATATCCCCTCTCAAGAGGATGTAAATGAAGCAAGCCATGAAAACTTATTACTTGCAAAATCTTATATGGGTTTAGATAACTTAAAGACTCTGCAAGATTTAAGTTTTGATAGGATTTTTATTGGTTCTTGCACCAATTCAAGAATAGAAGATTTGCGTGATGCTGCTTCTGCAGTAAAAGGTAGGAAAATCTCAAAAGATATTACAGAAGCTATTGTGGTGCCCGGTTCTGGAATGGTCAAAGCACAGGCAGAAGAAGAGGGCTTGGATAAAATTTTCCTTGATGCGGGTTTTTTGTGGCGCGATCCAGGTTGCTCAATGTGCTTGGGTATGAATCCCGATCAGTTAAAGCCTTATGAGCGTTGCGCATCAACTTCTAATAGGAATTTTGAAGGCAGACAAGGCAATCTAGGAAGGACCCATTTGATGAGTCCATTAATGGCTGCGTTGACGGCAGTAAACGGCAAAATAACAGATCCATCATGACCAATTCAGTTATCACAGGCATCGTAGCAACTTTTGATAGAGACAACATTGATACTGATCAAATTATCCCAACTGAGTATCTAAAATCAATAAAAAAATTTGGCTTTGGAGATTTTCTCTTTGATGGATGGAGATATTTAGATGAAGGAAGATTAGATATGACTGCAGAAGATCGTTCTAAAAATCATGATTTCATTTTAAATAAGGAGCCTTTTACAAACGCTGAAATTCTTTTAGCTAGAGATAATTTTGGTTGTGGATCTAGTAGAGAGCATGCTGTGTGGGCTTTGAGAGATTTTGGCTTTAAGGCAGTTATAGCAAGCTCATTTGGAGATATTTTTTATAACAATTGTTTTAAGAATTCTGTTCTGCCAATAAAATTGTCTAAAGAAGAGATTAATCATTTATTTGAAATTTCTAAATCTCCATCAGTTAACTTCCAAATAGATTTACAAAGAAAAAATCTACAGTTTGGTCATGACTCTTCCTATTCCTTTGATGTAAAAGATAGTTTGCTTGATCGTATTATTAATAATTTAGATGACGTGGATATTACCTTGAAGCATAAAAGTGATATCGAGATTTTTGAACAAACTAGAAGAAACCAGAGACCCTGGCTTTTTGATTACACCAATTGAGCGAAGGAATGGAAAAAAAAATATTAATTCTTCCAGGAGATGGCATCGGTCAAGAAGTTACCTCTTCAATGAATGAAGTTTTAAACTATCTAATTGATGAGCAAGGTCTAGATTTTCATATATCTGAGAGAAAAGTTGGCGGCTCATCTTATGATGAGTTTGGCCAACCGCTAACTGAAGAAACTTTAGATATAGCAAAAAACTCAGATGCAATTTTATTTGGAGCCGTTGGTGGACCGCAATGGGATGATCTTGGTTGGGATCTTCGACCAGAGCAAGCATTACTTGGATTGCGAAAATCTCTTGGTTTGTTTGCCAATCTAAGACCCGCCTTCTTGTTTAATGAGCTTGCATCTGCATCTCCTCTAAAAAATCATATTATAGAAAATCTAGATATCCTTATAGTTCGAGAGCTAACTGGTGGAGTATATTTTGGTGAACCTCGAGGTATTGTTGAGAATGAGACTCCTAAATATGGTTTTAACACAATGATCTATAACGAAGACGAAATTAGGAGGATTGCAAAAGTGGCATTCGAAGCTGCAATGAATAGAGAGAAGAAGTTATGCTCTGTTGAAAAAGCCAATGTTCTTGAGGTCTCAAAATTTTGGAGAAGTATAGTCACTGAAATGAGCTCAGAGTATCCTGAAGTCGAGCTTTCCCATCAACTTGCTGATAATACAGCTATGCAGCTCGTGTTAAATCCAAATCAATATGATGTGATTGTTTCAGGTAATCTTTTTGGAGATATGCTGTCTGATATTGCCGCTACATTAAGTGGTTCTATTGGAATGCTCCCCTCTGCATCATTAAATAGTTCTTCTCAAGGTATGTATGAGCCATGTCACGGAAGTGCACCTGATATTGCTGGTGAGGGTATTGCAAATCCAATTGCAATGATCGCCTCTCTAGCAATGGCTTTTGAGTATTCGCTTGGAAGAGTTGATCTTGCAAGGAGGATTGAATCAGCGATCAAAACCTTTATCAGCCAAGGCCACAGAACAAAAGATATATCTACTTCTCAGGAATTCATGAAAACTAAAGAAGTGGCTCCAGCTTTAATTAGAATCTTAAAGTATGAAAATGAATAAGGGAGTATCTTTTGCTTTGGTGGGAGCATCTGGAGTTGTTGGAACAAAAATTATTCAACTGATGGAAAAAAGAGATTTTCCCATAGATGAATTTATACCTCTAGGTAATTCAACAGTAGGATCATTGATTCAATTTAATAATAAACAATATCAAGTTGAATCATTGGAAAACTTTTGTCCCAAAAAAGGACAATTTATAATTTTTTCTGCTGGATCAAATGTTGCAGAAAAATATGCAAGAAACTTTGTGACTCAAGGTAGTTTTGTTGTAGATTTGTCCTCAAATTTCCGATATGAAGATGATGTTCCGTTAATTATTCCAGAAATTAATGGTGAGATTCTTAGCAGCCTCACTAAGCCATCACTGATAGCCAATCCAAATTGTTCTACAGCTCAATTACTTATGGCTTTGAAACCAATCCATGATCAAGCCAAAATTCAATTTTTAAATATAGCAACATATCAGGCAGTTTCAGGAACTGGAAAAGCCGCCTTAGAGGAGCTGCACAATCAAACATATTTCACTGATTCGCCAAGCGAATCTCCTGTGTATCCCAAACAAATTGCCTTTAATGTTATTCCACAGTGCGATGTTTTTTTAGAAAATAATTTTACTAAAGAGGAAATGAAGTTAACTTGGGAAACACATAAAATTCTTGATCCAAATATTCAAGTTCAGGCAACCTGCGTAAGAGTACCAGTATTTAATGGGCACTCTGAGGCTGTATTTTTCAAAGTATCTAAGACAATCTCTCGAGAAGAAATTATTGAAACTCTTGAAAATTCTCCTGGTATAAAAGTGCTTGATAACCCTCAAGACGAAGTCTATCCAACGCCTGTTGAAAATGCATCAGATACAGAGGATGTTTATGTTGGACGAATTCGCTCGCAACAGCTTGATGGTGATACGTGGATTTCTATGTGGATAGTTGCTGATAATGTTTATGGTAAAGGCGCTGCATTAAATGCAGTTCAGATATGCGAAGAACTTCTTAGTATTAATTCGTTGAAATGAAAAAGCATCTTCTCTTATTAGCTCTTTTGAGTCATAGCCTCTATGCAAGCACAATCATTGGAAGTCCTGTTGTAGAAATTAATTCAGAAGGATTATATTTAGTGCAGATTAAGATCAGCTCAACAAGCAATCTAGAAGAAGATGATATTTCTATTACTAACTTCAAATCAAATGATGAGCTTTCTGATTTTAAGTTTGAATTTAGAATTTTTGAAAATCTACAGGATTACAAACGTCTAACCTTGGCCATACCTAATAACTATTTAGAAGACTATATTTCTTTTCGACTAAATATTAAAAAAGAATTAAAAAAAGATATATTTATATTTCTTCCACAAAATAGCGTTGCTCCTAAGGCAAAATCACAAGTTTCTTTTAAACTTCCAGCAAAGAAAATTTATGGCGAGCCGCAACGATATGATTTAGAAAAAATACTATCTGAAGAGATTGATTATCAAGACCCTGAGCCTGATAACTCTAAGGCTTTCTCTCTTGCTAAGCCTAACAATGATAATAGTAATGATGCTGAGGATCCCAAGAGCATACCAAGCAGCGAGGTTGAGACAATATGGAGTGTTTCAAAATCCGTCAGTCAAAATTATGATGCTTCGATATATCAAATAATGTGGGGCTTTTACCTTGAGAATCCGGGTGCATTCATTGATGAGGACATTAATAGAGTAAGAGGGGATATTGATCTTGCATTGCCTTCTCAAGAATTAGTCGCTTCTACTTCAGAGGTTACTGCAAAAGAGTCGATTGCCTTCATGGACATAAAAAATAGACAGATTCAAAGGTCTGCGATCAAGCCAATTCTTAAATTAACTGCGCCTGAAGAAACTTATCTTAATTTCGATAGCAATGAAGATTCTATTGGGAGCTCAACTCTCAAATTAAAACCTAATCCCGGCAAGATAATAGATAATTCTGAATTAAAAGCTTCAGAAATAGTCTCAAAGAATACCTCAATCATCGAGATACAGTCTGAGACTGATTTTTCTACAACATCAAATATTTCAAAAAATTCTAAAGGTTTTGATCTCAAAGATCTATTTTGGGTTGGCGTCTTGTCCTTACTTTTAGGTTTTGCAATTGCTTACATGCTCATCCGATCAAGCAAGAGACCGGCATTTACAAGAGCCGCCGTAGAAGAGGATTTACAAGATGATAATAATACCTTTCAAACCAATTTGAGTATTTCTAATGATATTGAAACTCAAGAATTAGACTTAGTTAGAACTTATATTGAAATGGATGACTGGGATAGCGCAGAAAAAATCTTAGATAAATTGATAGCTAACTCAACAAATGAAGCAATTATTCTTGATGCCCGCTCGCTATTAAAAGAAAAGAATTAAATTGTGAGGTTTGTAGGCATTTGTCAGTACGATGGTTCTAATTATTCTGGATTTCAATCTCAAAAGAATGCATCATCTATTCAAGACCATCTTGAACTAGCTATTTCATCAATTGGAGGTCTTGAAGAGCGAATTAATTACGCTGGTAGAACGGATGCTGGAGTCCATGCCACAGGGCAGATTTTTGATTTTTTACCAAAAGATCAAAGAGAAATTACTCAATGGCTCCAAGGTCTTAACTCTAAATTACCAAATGATATTTCTATTTCCTCTATTCAAAAAGCACCAGATGACTTTCATTCAAGATTTGATGCTACTAATCGATCTTACACTTATGTAATTTATACAGGTAAAACTCAACCAATTTTTTTAAGAGATTATATTTATTGGGAAAAACAAGAAATTGATATCAAAATTATGCGAGCTGAGGCCGCTCATTTAATTGGAAAACATAATTTTAATTCGTTTAGGGGGTCAAAATGTACTGCAAAAAATCCAGTTCGCATATTACACAGTATTGATATCGAACAAAGGGAGAACTTTATTATTATAAGTCTGTGTGCAAATGCATATTTGTATAATATGGTTAGAATTATTGTTGGCACATTGCTAGACATTTCTAAAGGCTCTGGAAAAAATATGAAGACTATTTTAAATGCTCAAGATCGAAAGGTTGCTGGGAAGACGGCACAAGCTCAAGGACTCTTCTTTACAGGCGCTGAATATAAAAAGATAAATTTAGATTTGCAAGATGACGTCACCAACCCTTTTAGTTTTTTTATTGGTTCAAGACAATGAAATTAAAAATTTGCGGGATACAAGACACAAATATATTGGAATATGTTTGTGAAGCAGGTGTTGATTT
>Ga0315315_10007566_pt1 | contig 10054 bp, 8 predicted proteins | sample M140m3416metaG_FD_203699 | JGI IMG/M metagenome (GOLD analysis project Ga0315315, IMG submission 203699) | Ammonia-oxidizing marine archaeal communities from Monterey Bay, California, United States - M1 40m 3416 | ecosystem: Environmental > Aquatic > Marine > Intertidal zone | place: USA... | reverse complement strand
ACTCCTGGAACATTATCTGAGCTGTCTCCGGCAAGAGATTGGACATCTATTACTTGATTTGGTTTCACGCCAAATTTTTCTAACACTTCTTTTTCTCCAATAACTTTACTTTTCATTGGATCGAACAATCTGATTTTGTCTGAAACTAATTGCATTAAATCTTTATCAGAGGATATTACGGTTACTTTCGCTCCAGCTTTCGTAATTTTTTTTGCATAGGTTGCTATTAAGTCATCAGCCTCATAATTTAAGAGTTCAACTGAAGGTAAATTAAATGCTTTCACAGATTTTCTAATATATTCAAATTGAGGTGCCAGATCATCAGGTGCTTCCGCTCTGTTAGCTTTATAATCGCTATAAATTTCATTTCTGAAGTTTTTTCTTGCTGAGTCAAATATAACTGCGAAGTGCGAAGGTTTGTGTTTTGAGTCATCAGATCTTGCATCTTCTAACAGCTTGAACAACATCGAACAGAAACCGCTAACTGCTCCTGTTGGTAAACCATCACTCTTCCTAGAAAGTGGTGGCAAAGCATAGTATGCTCTAAAAATATATCCTGAGCCGTCTATGAGATAAAAATGATCTGTTTTTTTTACTGAACTCATATATACATATTACATCTATTTCATTGCCAAGATTAAAAAAACTATGTCTAAAAATGCTTTAACTGTTGAAAATCTTAATAAAATCTATTTGAACTCTAAAACAAAAAAAGAAAATCATGCACTAACAAATTTAACTTTTAAAGTTAAAGAAGGGGAGGTTTTTGGATTACTTGGTCCAAATGGAGCAGGAAAAACAACTTTTTTAAGTATATTGGGTGGCACAGTGACTAAAACATCAGGCTTAGTAAATGTTTGGGGATTTGATTTAGATAAAAATCCAAGACAAGTAAAAGCTTCCATAGGAATTGTCCCACAAGAAGTTAACTTAGATGCTTTTTTTAGTCCAAAAAATTTACTGGAACTACAAGCAGGGCTTTATGGAGTTTCTAAAAAAGACAGAATTACAGATTTAATACTAAAGATGGTTGCTTTAGAGGATAAGGCTGATGCTTATTCTAGAAGTCTGTCCGGTGGTATGAAAAGAAGGTTGCTAATTGCAAAAGCCATGGTCCATCAACCCCCTATTTTAATTTTAGATGAACCAACAGCCGGTGTAGATGTTGAATTAAGAAATAACCTTTGGGATAATGTTAAAAAATTAAATAAAGAAGGTGTAACAATAATTTTAACCACACACTATTTATTGGAAGCTCAAGAAATGTGTAATCGTATAGCTATTATCAATAAAGGAAATTTAGTTGCTTTAGATACAACAGAAAAACTTTTAGAGAGAATTAAAACAAAAAAAATAAATTTTAAAGTCCAAAAAGTGGAATTAAATAAAATGTTACTAATGAAAGGTATCAAATTTAATATTGTCTCAAAAAACTTAATAACTGCTTCTTATGACAAAAGTTCTCTAAATTTTGGTGAGATAATTAATTATTTTAATGAAAACAGTATTAAAATTGAGGACATTTCTACTGAAGATGGTGATTTGGAAGATGTGTTTGTTAAATTAACAAAGCACTAGATTTTAATGCAAAAAATGTTTAATTAAAGATATGGAGTTAGTAAAAAATTTTAAACAATCAAAATTAACAAAGTACATATTCATTGCTCTTCTTGGAAGCATTGTTTTAGCGGTTTCTTCAAAAATTAAGATTCCCTTTTATCCGGTACCAATGACGATGCAAACTTTAGTGGTAATAATGATTGGTGTTGTTCTGGGATGGAAACTTGGATTAGCCACTGTTTCTTTATATCTTTTTCAAGGCATAATTGGTTTACCAGTTTTTGCGGGAACACCTGAAAATGGTATAGGATTAATTTATTTCACTGGACCAACTATGGGATATCTTTTAGGTTTTCTTGTTGCGGTTTATATTTCTGGAAAATTCATTTACGACAATAATTTATTTAAAAACATTCTAAAACTTTCTCTGGCTACAAGTTTTATTTATATTCTTGGTTTGTCTTGGTTGGGAAACCTTATAGGTTGGGATAAACCTATTTTTCAGCTTGGAGCTCAACCTTTTTTATTAGCTGAACTATTTAAAATACTCTTAGCTGCGATATCTATAAGTTTAGCTAAAAAATTTAAAAAGTTTGATTAATATTATCTTGGAGATCTTTTTGACAGAATTCTTTGAAGAGTTCTTCTGTGCATCTTGAGTCTTCTGGCAGTTTCAGAAACGTTTCTGTTACATAACTCAAACACTCTATGAATATGTTCCCACTTTACTCTATCTGCGGACATTGGGTTTTCAGGTGGTTTAGCTTTCGACTCAGGTGATGCCAGAAGTGCTGACTCAACATCATCTGCATCTACTGGTTTAGCTATATAATCAATTGCACCGGCTTTTACCGCTGCTACAGCCGTAGGTAGATTCCCGTATCCCGTTAGCATAACTATCCTGCAATCTTTTTTAATAATTGCTAATTCTTTAACCACATCGAGGCCATTTCCATCTTCAAGCCTTAAATCTACACAAGCGAAGCCTGGAGGCGAAGTTTTAACAATATTTAATCCCTCTGCTACAGTTTTAGCTTCTTTTACTATAAAGCCCTTCTTTTCCATGGCTCTAGACAACCTTCCTCTTAAGGGATCATCATCATCTAATATCATAAGAGATTTATCTGCAAAATCAGACAATTTTAGTTGCTCAGGTATATTTTTTTGCGATCTCATATGATCTCTATATGGGTATTGTGGACACAATTACAACGGCTCAAAATGGCTCTTTTTTTCTTTACATAAAGTAAAAAAAACCTTAAACGCAAATTAATTAAGGTTTTTTTTACTAAATTTTTTTAAAAAACCTTTGTGTAAACAAACGGGGGACACATGAAATGCGAAAATTTAAAACAGTTAGCGAATTAGTTAACGCTCTAAAACCAGATTATCCCGTATATTGCATACGGACTGAAGAGATTAGAAAGTCTGTCAAATTTTTTAGAAATAATTTCCCGGGTAAAATACTTTACGCTGTAAAAACTAACCCTCATGAAAAAGTAATAAAGCAAATTATTGCCAGTGGTATAAAAGATTTTGATGTTGCTTCTTTAAATGAAATCAAACTTGTTAAAAAAATTAATTCAGAGGTTAAACTTCATTTCATGCACACAATTAAAAGCAAACAAAGTATTTCGTCAGCTTATTATGATTACGGTGTTAGAAGTTTTTCACTTGACAATAGAGAAGAGCTAAGAAAAATTCTTGAAGCTACTAATCAAGCTAAAGATCTAAAATTATTTGTACGAATCGCAATATCTAATGAGCACGCGGAAATTGACCTTTCAAGAAAATTTGGCGCGCTTCCATCGGAAGCTTTAGGTCTTGTGAGATTATGTAAAGAACATTCAAAAAAATTAGGCATTAGTTTTCACGTTGGATCACAATGCATGGAGAAAATTTCTTTTTCTAAAGGAATAAGAGAAATAGGTAATATAATTAAAAAAACAAAAATTATTCCTGATATAATTAATATTGGTGGTGGATTTCCAGCAATTTATCCTGACTTGAAACCAGAACCATTGAAAAATTATATGGATGAAATAATAAAAGCTTTAAAAAATTTAAAATTAAATAAACTTCCAGAAATTATATGTGAACCAGGAAGAGCAATTGTAGCTGAAAGCGGTTCGACAATAGTAAAAGTAATTCTTAGAAAAAAACAGAATCTTTATATCAATGATGGAACTTACGGATCTCTATTTGATGCAGGAGTTCCTAATTTTATTTTTCCAACTAAAATGATAACTAACGGCAGAATTCAATCAAAAAAATTAACATCATTTAGTTTCTTTGGCCCAACTTGTGATAGTTTGGATTATATGAAAGGACCCTTCCTTTTACCAAATAATATCAAAGAGGGTGATTATATTGAATTAGGACAACTCGGAGCGTATGGTCTTACATTCAGAACAAATTTTAACGGATTTTATTCTAAAGAAATTTTTGAGCTAAGTGATAAACCAATAATGTCTATTTATGAGGAGTCAAAAGATAAAGTTGACACATTGGTTGCTTGATGAGCAAAAATAATAATTCAAAAATTGGACATAATAAAAAAGCTCTCCTAAAAAATCCAGTCGAACACATAAACATTAAAACTTTTGATGCAAGAAAAATTATTGACGGAATGGGAAAAATGTCCTTTACCTCTAGAGATACAGCTAGAGCGGCAGGTATTTACAATGAGATGTTGGCTGATAAAGACTGCTCTATTTTCTTAACATTAGCTGGATCAACTTCAGCTGGTGGGTGCATGAATTTATATACTGATTTAGTTAAAAATAATATGGTTGATGCAATAGTCGCAACGGGTGCTTCTATTATAGATATGGATTTTTTTGAAGCACTCGGTTTTAGACACTATCAAGGTTCTCAATTTCAAGATGATAAGGAACTTCGTAAAAATTATATTGATAGAATATACGATACATATATTGATGAAGAAGAGTTACAATCTTGTGATCAAACAATTTGCGATATAGCAAATAACCTAAAACCAAAAACTTATACATCTAGGGAGTTTATTAGAGAACTTGGAAAGTACTTAAAATCTAACTCTAAAAAGAAAGATTCTTTGATTGAAACAGCTTACGATAATAACGTTCCGATATTTTGTCCTGCTTTCACAGATAGTTCAGCGGGTTTCGGCTTGGTTATGCATCAAGAACAAAATCCTGGAAAACATATTACGTTAGACACAATCCGTGAATTTAGAGAACTAACTGAGATTAAATTACAATCTAAACAATCAGGTTTATTAATGGTAGGTGGAGGTGTGCCAAAAAACTTTATTCAGGATACTGTTGTTTGTGCAGAATTATTGGGAAAGAAGGTTGATATGCACAAATATGCAGTACAAATTACCGTTGCAGATGTTAGAGATGGTGCTTGTAGCAGCTCGACACTAAAAGAGGCTAGTTCATGGGGAAAGGTCGATGTCACAAAAGAACAGATGGTTTTTGCAGAAGCAACTAGTGTTTTACCTTTAATTGCAAGTGATGCATATCATCGGAAATTTTGGGAAAATAGGGAAAAAAGAAATTTCGCAAAAATTTTTAATTCATAAATGAAATATCTTAGTCAAAAAAAAGGGTTTTTAGGTTTTGATGCCAATCAAAATTTGGATGCTAAGGTAATAGTAGTTCCTTTTGGGCTTGAAAAAACTGTAAGCTATGGCTCGGGTACAAAAAATGGTCCTAAAGAAATAATTAAGGCCTCTCATCAAGTAGAGCTATTTGACGAAGAACTTAATAAAGAACCATATAAAGAAATTGGTATAAAAACTATTAAGCCATTTCCTATTAAAAAAAAAATTGATCAAGCTTTAGATCAGCTTTCAGCAATAAACGAAGAAATAATTTCAGACGATAAATTTCCACTTGTTTTTGGGGGAGAACACTCAATTACCCCTGGCTCAATCAAACCATTAGTTAACAAGTATGATGAAATAACACTTCTTCATTTTGATGCTCACGCAGATTTAAGAGAAAGTTATTTAGGAGAAAAATTTTCACACGCTTCTGCGATAAAAAGATGTTTAGATTTTGAGAATGTTAAAGTGGTGTCATTTGGAATTAGAAACCTATCTCAGGGGGAGATGAATTTTTATAAAGATAACAGAGATCGGATTGAAATCTTTTGGAGCAAAGATAAAAAAAAATGGGATTTATCACTACTAGACAAATTTTTCAAAAACAAAAAGGTTTATATTACTTTTGATGTTGATGGATTTGACTCAAGCATAATGCCTGCTACTGGCACTCCTGAACCAGGAGGTTTAATGTGGGAAGATGTTTTGCCAATTATAAAAAAAGTTTGTCAAATTTCAAAAATTGTTGGAGCTGACATAAATGAATTAGCTCCAATTAAAAACTTTGACTCATACAATTTTCTTGTTGCAAAACTTGCTTACAAAATTCTTGCTTACACTTTTGAATTCAGAAACTAATTAAAACTTTTTATACTCCAAGTTATAATTACAAAAGCTCCACCCATTTCACCACTTTTTCTAAATAGTAATTTTGCATTCTGTCTTTCTAATAAAGTTTTTCCCAAAAAAGTTCCAAGACCTAAACCAGAGTTGGGACTTAATTCTTTTGATTTTGATTTAATATATGGTTCGCCAATTTTCTGGATTATATCTTCAGGAATTCCTGGTCCATCATCATTAATTTTTATTTCAATTATTTTTTTATCACTTCTTAAATTTACCTTTACTTTACTTTTTGAAAATTTTACAGCATTGCCTATAAAATTTCTTAATCCGTAAATTATTTCAGGTGTTCGATGAATAGCTATTTTATTTAAATCATTATCAACTACAAGGGTTATCTCCTTAGATGAGGTTTCTTTGAATGAATTAATTATCTCTTCTAAAAGATCTTCAAATTTAATTGAACTTAAAAAAATATCTTCCTCGATTTGTTTTTTAGAAATTTGTTTTAGAATTTCACTGCATCTTTTAGTTTGGCTAATTAGAAGATCTATATCTTTTGATAATTCTTTATCACCCCCAATTTCTTTTTTTAATTCTTTAGCAACCACGCTTATGGTTGCTAATGGTGTTCCTAGCGAATGTGCCGCAGCCGCAGCCTGCCCTCCTAAAGACTCAAGCTCATATTCTTTTGATATAACCTCTTGTAATTTATTTAGTGCTTCAGATCTTTTTTTTGTCTCACCTGAAAATCTTATTCCAAAATAACTTAAGAATATTAAACCAATTAAAATTGAAATTAATATTCCTTGTTTATAAAAATTTGGTACGTCAAATATATTTGAGTCTAATCCTGGTAACGGATAATAAGTATACGAGAGTAGAAATAACAAAAAGGACGTGATCATTCCTAAAATAATTGTGGTTCCCATACTCAAAAAAGTAGATGATACTATTGTTGGAATAATCATCAAAATAGAAAAAGGATTTAAAATACCTCCTGTAAAATATAATAAGGCACTTAATTGAAAAAGATCATATAAGAGAAATAAAGAAGCATAGGTATCTTTCAATTGATTTACTTTGATTTTAAATTGAAGAAATAAATTTGTTAATAATCCTATTAAAATTATTATGTAGCTCTCTTTTATTGGAAATTTTAAATTAAGATAAAAAAATACTATATTAATTGCAATAAATTGCCCAAAAATAGCAATATATCTCAGTATAGTTAATGTGCTTTTGTCTAAATTTAGATTCTCTTTTGTTCGAAAGAGAGTTGAAAAATTCATGGTCGAATTAAATGTCTAGATTTGCGACATCTAGAGCATTATTAGTAATAAAATCTTTTCTTGGAGCGACTTCATCTCCCATTAATATCTTTATCATTTTCTGATCTTCTTTAGATTTGTCCTTGGTTCCTTTTGTATACTGAACTCTTAGCATAGTCCTATTATCAGGATTAAGAGTAGTTTCCCAGAGTTCTTCTGGGTTCATTTCTCCTAAACCTTTGAACCGTTGAATTGAAAGTTTTTCTCTTTGCTCTTGCATATTTTTTTTATATTCAACTGAACCTTTTTTAATTTTTTTGCTTAATTTTCCAACTTCTAGAATATAGTCTTCCAAAGCTTTTTCATCTTTAATGTAAATACTTTTGTTTGCTTTTGTTACTTTAAATAACGGAGGTTGTGCAAGATATACATGTCCGTTTTCAATAAGTTGATTAAATGGATAATTATTAAAAAAAGTTAATAAAAGAGTTCGTATGTGTGAACCATCAACATCAGCATCGGTCATAATAACAATTTTATCATATCTTAAGTTTTCAATATTAAAATCTTTAGACCCTGTTCCTAAGGCATTTATTAAAGTAACAATTTCATTTGAAGACATCATTTTAGATAATGCTTTTGTTGATTGATCTTCTCCATTTGATTTCCCATTAACAAAAGTGTTCAAAATTTTTCCTCTTAACGGAAGAACAGCTTGATATTCTCTTACTCTTCCTTGTTTGGCAGATCCACCTGCTGAATCTCCCTCTACTATGAATAATTCTGTACCCTCTCGTTTTTGTATTTGGCAGTCAGCTAATTTACCTGGTAGACCTGACAATTCAAAGGTTCCTTTTCTTCTTACATTATCTCTTGCTTTTCTAGCAACATCTCTAGCCATAGCTGCTTGAGTTATTTTTTCTAACACAACCTTTGCTATTGAAGGGTTTTGATCAAACCATGTGGAAACTTTTTCACTAATAATATGTTCAACAATATTTCTTATTTCAGAAGAAACCAATTTATCTTTTGTTTGAGAAGAAAATTTAGGATCTGGCATCTTAATGGACAGAACGGCTGTTAATCCCTCTTTGATGTCTTCGCCAGATAAATTAATTTTATTTTTTTTATTATTTCTGTCTGCAGTATATTTATTTATTACCCTTGTAAGAGCTGTTCTAAAACCAAGTAAGTGCGTACCACCATCTTTTTGAGGAATATTGTTTGTAAAAGGTAATACTTCCTCCGAATATCCTGCGTTCCACTCAAAAGAACACTCAACTATAACATTATTTTTTGCAGCAGTTACATATACTGGTTTTTTAAAGACTTCTTTTTCATTTTTATTAACTAAAATTGGTTTCTTATTATTAATATGCTTAACAAATTCTAAAATTCCACCATCATATTTATGTAAATATTCTTTGATTTTTTTTGAGGTGTTATCAACTAATTTTATTGAAACTCCCTTATTAAGAAAAGCTAACTCACGTATTCTTTTTTCAAGTATAGAGGTGCTAAATTTTATAGATGAAAAAATTTGTTTCGAGGGAAGAAAAGATATTCTCGTACCGTTTTTTTTTGTTTTTCCTACCTTTTTAAGTGGTTTTATTGAATTCCCATCTTTAAATTTAATCTCATATTCATTTCCGTCTCTAAATATATTTAAATCCAGTTTTTCTGATAAAGCGTTAACGACGGAAACTCCTACACCATGCAAACCACCTGAAACCTTGTAAGAGTCATGGTCAAATTTCCCTCCAGCGTGAAGTTGAGTCATAATTACTTCGGCAGCTGACATCTTTTCACCTTTATGCATATCTACTGGGATACCCCTTCCATCATCTTCAACGGTTACAGTATTATCTGAATTAATTGAAACAGTTATATTCTTACAATGACCTGCTAGGGCCTCATCAATAGAATTATCTACAACTTCAAAAACCATGTGATGCAATCCAGAGCCATCATCTGTATCACCGATATACATGCCTGGTCTTTTTCTGACCGCGTCAAGCCCTTTTAAGACTTTTATTGAGTCTGCACCATAAGCAGATATTTTTTTTAGTTCAGAATTTTTAGACATTTTTTTTGAATTATTAATCATATCACTTTTTTTATCGAATATAAAATCATCAGCGGTCAAAGTGACCTAAAACTATTTAGTATCAACAATTATAGAGCTAAAAATAAAAAAAGTTTCAAAAACCGCTGAATCTAGATTTTCATCGGCATTATAACGTAATAACTATTTTTGTCTGATATATCTTCAATTAAAACAGGAGAAACAGAGTCTTTTAAGTTCATTTTTAAGTTCTTATCTTCAACTTCAGATGCAATATCAATAAGATATTTTGAATTAAAACTTATATTTAAATTTTCCGAAGTAAAATCTGCTTTAATTTTTTCGTTTCCTTCTCCAGAATTAGCGCTATTTACAGATAGTTGAACATTATCTTTACTAATAACTAATTTAACACCCTCTTTTCTGTCTAGCGATACACTAGCAACCCTTTCAATAGAATTAATAAATTCTTTTGAGCTTACTATTAATGTCTTATCATTAGTGGATGGCACTACTTTTTTATAATCGGGAAATTTCCCATCAATTACTTTGGATATTAATTTCATTTTTCCTAAGGAAAATTTGATTTTGTTATCACTTGTTTGCATTAAAAGTTTATCTGATGTCTCAGCTAAAAGAGAGCATAATTGGTAAACGGTCTTTCTTGGCAAAATTAATGATGTAAAATCAGAAATATTTTCAATTTCAACGCTACTTGAAGAT
>Ga0315315_10007565_pt1 | contig 10054 bp, 11 predicted proteins | sample M140m3416metaG_FD_203699 | JGI IMG/M metagenome (GOLD analysis project Ga0315315, IMG submission 203699) | Ammonia-oxidizing marine archaeal communities from Monterey Bay, California, United States - M1 40m 3416 | ecosystem: Environmental > Aquatic > Marine > Intertidal zone | place: USA... | reverse complement strand
GAGAAATTAAAAAAACACGGAATAAAAATTATTCACGAACTAAAAGGTGTTGGAAAGAACTTGCAAGATCATTTAATGTTTAGACCTGTTTATAAAGTAAAAAATTTAAAGTCATTAAATAGAAAAATTAATAGTTTAATTGGAAATTTCTTTATCGGATTGGAATATATTTTTAAACAAAGTGGTCCAATGACAATGGGTGCAAGTCAAGTATGTGGTTTTGTTAAAAGTGATCCGTCCAGAGCAACTCCAAATTTACAATTTCACGTTCAACCGATAAGTACAGATATTCTAGGAGCAACTAAAATGCATGAGTTTGATGGAATAACTCCTACTATTGCTAATGTAAGGCCGACCAGCAGAGGTGAAATCAACATAGCAAGTAAAGACAGTAGAGATAATCCTAAAATCAAAATGAATTATCTGTCCACTCAAGACGATAGAGATGTTGCTGCTAAAGCACTAAAGATAGTAAGAAATATAATGCTTAACACAAAAACTTTCAAAAAATATGAGCCAGAAGAATATAGACCTGGTTCACATATAACTGATGATGAAGAATTAGTAAAAGCTGCAAGTAATCATGCTCAAACAATCTTTCATCCTGTAGGCACTTGTAAAATGGGTAAAGGTGATGAGGCCGTAGTAAATGATAAATTACAGACACATGGCATACAGAATTTGAGAGTTGTTGATGCATCTATTATGCCTAATATAACTTCAGGTAATACTAATGCTCCAACAATAATGATTGCAGAAAAAGCATCTGACATGATACTTAATAAGTAATCATGTTTGCTGAATTACTGACCCCTGAACAAATAACAATATTAACTCAAATCATTTTTATCGATCTTGTTTTAGCAGGTGACAATGCAATCATAATAGGAATGGTGGCTTCAAAGTTTCCGCCACAGCAAAGAAAAAAAGTTATATTTTGGGGAATTGGTGGTGCTGTAATCTTAAGAATAATTTTAACTCTTCTCACAGCTTATTTGCTACAAATTACTGGTTTAAGACTTATAGGGGGAATTTTATTATTATATATTGTCTATAAACTTTATGTTGATGTGATCAAAGGTGCATCAAAAGAAGAGGATATTAAAGTAGACAACTCAAGTTTTTTCAAAGCAATTTGGACTGTGCTTCTTGCAGACTTTACTATGAGTTTAGATAATGTTCTTGGAGTTGCAGGCGCTGCAGGACATCATTATCATTTATTAATTTTTGGATTAATTCTTTCAATTATATTAATGGCTGTAGCAGCTAATTTAATTTCAGGCTGGATAAAAAAATATAAATGGATAGCATGGGTGGGATTGTTAGCAATTTTTATCGTTGCCATTGAATTAATTTATACAGATATTAAAACCTTATTACTTTAATGCTAAAAAAAATTAACCTTAAAAATAAAACTGCTCTAGTTACTGGAGCTGGCAAAGGTATAGGAAAAGCTTGTGCTGTAGCTTTAGCTGAAGCAGGGGCTAAAGTAATTATATTGAGCAGAACTAAATCTGATCTTATTAAAGTAAACAAGGTTATAAAAAAAACTAGAGGTTCAAGTCTTTCATTTGTTTGTGATGTAACAAATTTAGAAGATTTAAAGAAAGTCTTAAGAAAAATAAATCGATTAGATATTCTGGTTAACAACGCTGGAAATAATAGACCTCAGCATTTTACAAAAGTTAGTCAAGAAAATATGGAATATTTAACTAATTTAAATATGAAAGCGGCATTCAATGTTGCGCAATTATGTTCTCAAAAAATGGTCAATGCTAAAAATAGAAAAAAAATTGGTGGATCTATTATTCACATGTCTTCACAACTAGGTAAAGTTGGTTGTGAAGGACGAAACGTTTACAACATGAATAAATTTGGAGTAGAAGGCCTAGCTAGAGGTATGGCATGTGAACTTGCACCGTACAATATAAGGGTGAATACAGTTTGCCCCACATTTGTTGAAACACCAATGGTAAAAAAATTTTTTAAAAATAAAAAATTTAAAAATAAGATGCTTAAAAATATTCCACTAGGTAGAGTTGCAAAAGAGAGTGATGTCGCAACTGCTGTGGCTTTTCTAGCTGCAGACTCATCTGAGATGATAACCGGAACATCCTTGTTAGTAGACGGAGGTTGGACAGCACAATAATGGGAATATTTTTAAAAGATATAAATTTAAAAGGTAAAACAGCTTTAATTACAGGTGCTACTAAAGGTTTAGGAAGAGGTGCAGCAATAGCAATAGCTGAAGCTGGTGGAAATATTATAGCAATAGGTAGAAATCAAATAGAACTTGATACTTTAAAAAAAGAAGTCAAAAAATTTAGAGTTGATTACATGGCGTTTAATTGTGATGTAAATAATTATAATCAAATGAAATTATTTATATCTAAATTAAAAAAATTAGATATTTTAGTTAATAATGCTGGAACTAATATTCCGGAGCCTTTTTTAAGTGTTAAAAAATCCTCAGTAGAAACTTTATTAAATGTAAATACTAAAGCAGTTTTTAATATCGCTCAGCTTTGTGCTAATCAAATTATTAAATTAAAGAGAAAAAGTGGTTCCATTATAAATATTTCCTCTATATTTGGTAAAGTTGCAGGGCAAAAAAGAACTGTTTATAGTATGACTAAATTCGGCGTAGAGGGTTTAACTAAAGGCATGGCTTTAGATCTTGCAAAATTTAATATTAGGGTCAATAGCGTTTGTCCTAATATTGTCTTAACACCAAGAACTAAAAAATATTTTGCAGATAAAAAATATAATAAATATGTCAAAGAAAATACACCAATTAATAAAGTTGTAACTGTGAGTGATGTGGCTACTTCAATAACATTTCTCGCTTCAGAGGCTGCATCCATGATTACTGGTACGTCAATAATTATAGATGGTGGTTGGACTGCAAAATGAAATTTTTTTTTATTTTCATAATATTTATTTTTAAATTTCAATATTTAGGTGCTGTAGAATTTTTAGGTAAATTTGAACAAGGGTCGTTTATTTTAGGAAAAACTAATCCAAATTCAGAAGTAAAAATTGATGATAGAGACATTCGAGTTTCTAAAGATGGTTATTTCGCTTTTGGATTGGATAGAGACAGAAAAAATAATGTATTAATCATCATTAACAAAGATGGAAAAATTAAAAAAATTGAAAAACAAGTATTAAAAAGAGAGTATAAAATTCAAAGAATCGATGGCTTACCACAAAAGCAAGTTACTCCACCGCCTGAGGTTTATGAAAGAATTAAAAAAGACAATGTATTAATAGGTCGGGCTAGAACAATTGATACTGCTTATGATTTTTTTAAAGATAATTTTATATATCCAATTGATAAATACATAATTACAGGCGTTTATGGCAGCCAGAGAATATTAAATGGTAAACCTAGGAGGCCTCATTATGGAATAGATTTTCATGCTCCTGAAGGCACACCAGTTAAAGCAATGATGGATGGAGAAGTTACCTTATCAGAGAACGATATGTATTTTACCGGAGGCACAATTATTTTTGATCATGGTCATGGCGTAAGTACTTTGTATATGCACATGAAAGATATAAATGTAAAAGTTGGTGAAAAAGTCAAAAAAGGTCAAATAGTCGGAACCTTAGGACAAAGTGGAAGAGCAACAGGACCACATTTGGATATTAGGTTGAATTGGTTTGATGTTAAATTAGATCCTGCTTCAATTTTAAACTAATCTAATTCAAATTTATTTTTATAATCTTGAATTAAAGACTTATCTTGATTCTCTTTGAATAAAATGAAATCTTCTATAACTAAAATATCAAGATTTGTTCCCATAAAACAATTAAAGGCATCTTTAATTGAGCAGACGATTGGTTCACCCCGAACATTGAATGAAGTATTTACTAATACAGGGCAATTGGTATTTTTTTTGAATTCGCTAATTAATTCATAATACCTAGGATTTGTCTCTTTATGCACTGTTTGAATTCTGGCTGAATAATCAACATGAGTTATTGCAGGTATGTTTGATCTTTTTACGTTTAATTTTTCTATTCCAAATAAGTCTTCATCCTCTCTATTCATTTTAATTTGCTTGTCTTTCTTGACCTCTGAAACTAAAAGCATATACGGACTATCATTATTTAGTTCAAACCATTCATTCACATCATCTCTTAAAACTGAAGGAGCAAATGGCCTGAAACTTTCCCTAAATTTTATTTTAAGATTTAATTCCTTTTGCATTTTTTCTGATCTAGGATCTGCTAATATTGATCTTCCACCAAGCGCTCTTGGTCCAAATTCCATTCTACCTTGAAACCAACCTACAGTTTTTTCATTAGCAAGTTCTTTTGCAGCCAAAGAAATTATTTCGTCTCGGTTATACTTTTTATAATTTGCCTTTAGTGCTATGAGTTCTTTTTCAATGTGATCGTTATCAAATTTTGGTCCCAAGTAAGATCCTTTCATTTGATCTTTAAATACTTCTCTGGGTTTTTTTAATTCGTTGTGCCAATAAGCTAATGCAGCACCCAAAGATCCACCAGCATCTCCTGCAGCTGGCTGTATCCAAATATTATCAAATATCTTTTCTTTTAGAATTTTACCGTTGGCTACACAATTTAATGCTACACCTCCAGCTAGACAAAGATTTTTTATTTTATATTTTGATAGAATATTTTTCGTAATTCTTAATACTATTTCCTCAGTGACAAACTGGATTGAAGCAGCTATATCCATATGAAATTGAGTTAATAAATCTTTTTTAGAATTTCGTACAGGATGACCAAAAAGTTTAGAAAATTTATTATTAGTCATTGTCAATCCAGTAGCATAATTGAAATATCTCATATCAAGTTTAAAAGAGCCGTCTTCTTTTAAATCTATAAGTTTATCTAATATTATATCTTTAAAAATAGGTTTGCCGTAAGGAGCGAGCCCCATTAATTTATACTCTCCGCTATTTACCTTAAAACCAGTATAATAAGTAAATGCTGAATATAATAATCCCAAAGAGTGTGGGAAATGTATTTCTTTAACTATTTCAAGTTTATTTTTTTTTCCAACTGCTACTGTTGTTGTGGCCCACTCGCCCACTCCATCCAGTGTTAAAATAACAGCCTCCTCGAATGGTGAAGGAAAAAAAGCGCTAGCTGCGTGACTATAATGATGCTCTGAAAACTTAATCTTGCTTATATCGTTAAAATTTTTGTCATGCTCCTGAAGTTTATCAAACAAAAATTTTTTTTGAAAAAGTTTTTCTCTTAGCCAGATCGGCATAGATAAACTGAATGATTTAAAACCTTTTGGAGCAAATGCCATGTAGGTTTCCAAGAGTCTTTCAAATTTTAAAAATGGTTTTTCAAAAAAAACGACATGATCAATTTCACTAAGATTAAAATTTGACTCCTCAAGCACATATTTCACTGCATTGAAGGGGTATCTTTGATCATGTTTCTTTCTTGAAAATCTTTCTTCTTGAGCAGCTGCTACTATATTCCCATCTACAATAATTGCTGCCGCGCTATCATGATAAAATGCTGAAATTCCTAATATAGAAGTCACTAAAATATTGTATAAATAAATGGCGCTACTGCTGAGCCTTGGCTAAGAACAATTAAAATTCCAAATAAAGCCAAAACAATTATTATGGGTAACAACCAATATTTTTTTCTCTCTCTTAAAAATTCCCAAAATTCTTTTAAAAATTCAATCATTTAAAATTGCTTTTTCATTGAACCAAGATTTTTTTTTCTTTTAATCCAATAAGTTTCTTTTTCTTTTAAAAACCTTAATCCTAGCAAGTCTTTACCAAATATTCTAACAATAAGACTTACTGGTGTAAGAATTACAAAGTATACCAAAGCCATCACAATTGGTGCAATTATAATTCCTAATAATTCACCAAATTTAATCCATAATTTGTTTATTGGAGATAGAAGTTTTGAATTTATTAAGCCTAAAAGTAAAAAAATTACAGATGTTATTATAAAATAGATATTTAGATTTTCACCATTTTTTAATGGCCATAAACCAAGTATTAAAAAGACAGCAAAAAATAACAAGCCGAAACTTCTATTGGAACTTTGAGATTTCATTTAAAAACTAGTTTAAACCTTTTTGAGGCTTCATATCCTCTTTTTTTATTCCAGCTACTCTCACTGGTTTTTTCATCGCATCTCTTCTAAATGGCTCACCTAATTCTTGATTTAGAATTACCTCTATAAAGGTTGTTATACCTTTTTTTTGATCTTCACATGACTGTTTGATAGCTTTTGTTGTTTCTTCCATCGATCTTACTGTTACTCCTTTTAAGCCACAAGCATCAGCAACTTTCGCATAACTTAACTCTGGATCAAGTTCAGTGCCTATAAAATTATTGTCAAACCATAATGTAGTATTTCTTTTTTCTGCTCCCCATTGATAATTTCTAAAGATTACCATTGTAATAGATGGCCATTCTTCTCTTGCACATGAACTCATTTCATTCATACTTATTCCGAAAGCACCGTCTCCAGCGAAACCTATAACTGGAGTGTCTGGACAACCAATTTTTGCCCCAAGTATTGCTGGAAAGCCATAACCGCAAGGACCGAATAATCCTGGTGCTAAATATTTTCTTCCTTTTTCAAAAGTTGGGTAAGCGTTACCGATTGCACAATTATTTCCAATGTCGCTAGATATAATTACATCTTGAGGCATACCTGCTTGGATAGCTCTCCACGCTTGCCTTGGAGACATTCTATCTTTATCTCTTTCCCTTGCCTCTTTATTCCAAACAGTTCCTTCATCGTCTTCTTCATGATCTAAACTTGATAATTTTTGTAACCAAGCAGATTTAGTTTGATGAATTAAATCTTTTCTTTTTTGTCTATCGGTGTCTCCTGCTTTAGGTGATAGTTTAGCTAAAAGTTGTTGAGATACCATTTTAGCATCACCGCAAATTGCAACAGTAACTTTTTTTGTTAAGCCTATTCTATCTGAATTCATATCAACTTGAATTATTTTTGCATTTTTAGGCCAGTAATCAATTCCGTATCCAGGTAGAGTTGAAAAGGGATTCAATCTTGTGCCTAAAGCCAAAACTACATCTGCCTTTGAAATTAGTTCCATTGCAGCTTTAGATCCGTTGTAACCCAAAGGACCAACTGCTAGAGGGTGGCTTCCTGGAAAACTATCATTGTGTTGATATCCAGAGCACACAGGTGAATCTAATTTTTCTGCTAACTTCACGCAATCATCTATTGCACCACCAATTACTACTCCTGCGCCTGATAAAATTACTGGAAATTTTGCATTAGATAATAATTTAGCTGCTTCTTCAATTGCTGCTGTACCACCAGCTTGTCTTTCTAATCTTACAATTGGAGGTAATTCTATATCGATTACTTGTGTCCAATAATCCCTAGGAACATTTATTTGCGCTGGAGCTGAACCTCTTATGGCTTTTTCAATAACTCTGTTTAATACTTCTGCCATTCTTGATGGATCTCTTACTTCTTCTTGGTAACAAACCATGTCTTTAAATAAATTCATTTGTTCAACTTCTTGAAAACCACCTTGACCCATTGTTTTATTAGCTGCTTGAGGAGTAACCAATAATAAAGGGGTATGGTTCCAATAGGCTGTTTTAATTGGTGTAACCAAACCAGTAATTCCTGGACCATTTTGTGCAATAACCATGGACATTTTTCCAGTAGCTCTTGTATAGCCATCTGCAATTAGGCCACCATTAGTTTCGTGAGCAACATCCCAAAATGTAATTCCTGCATCTGGAAAAATATCTGAGATAGGCATAAAGGCCGAGCCTATTATTCCGTAAGCGTGTTCAATGCCGTGCATTTGTAAAACTTTTACAAAAGCTTCCTCAGTTGTCATTTTAGCCATAAATCTCCTAATAGTACTTTGAAAAATCTAGCTTTCATTATACTAAATTTTAGTTTATATCCATTAGATATTTTTATGTCACAGCCTGATCTCATCATACACGACGAAAAAGATAACGTAGGAGTTGTTGTAATAGAAACCACGAAAAAAGGCCAAGATTGTAGCGCCTGGATCATGGAAAATGACAAAACCGTAAAAGTTCCATCAATTAATGATGTTCCTCTAGGTCACAAAATCGCTCTTAAAGACTTAAAGTCTGGTGACACAATTTTCAAGTATGGGCACGATATTGGTAAAGTGGTTAAAGATATTAAAAAAGGTGAACATGTTCATGTTCACAATGTGAAAACAAAAAAGTGGTAAATCAATAATGGAAATTCCAAAGAGTTTTTTAGGTTATAAAAGAGAAAACGGAAGAGCTGGTACGAGAAACCATGTAATTATTCTTCCAGTTGATGATATTTCAAACGCTTGTGCTGAAGCTGTAGCCAATAATATTAAAGGAACAATCGCTCTACCTCATTCTTATGGAAGATTACAGTTTGGTGCTGATTTAGAACTTCATTTTAGAACAATGATCGGAACAGGCAAAAATCCAAACGTTGCTGCAGTGATTGTAATCGGAATTGAACCTAAATGGACAAAAAAAATTGTTGATGCAATAGCTAAAACAGGAAAGCCTGTAGAGGGATTTCATATTGAAAGAAGTGGTGATATTGAAACAATTATGAAAGCATCAAAAAAAGCTCAAGAATTTTCAATGTGGGCATCCGAAAAACAAAGGGAAGAATGTCCTTTAAGTGATTTGTGGATTTCAGTTAAATGTGGTGAGTCAGATACTACATCAGGACTAGCTGCTAATCCAACAGTTGGAAACTTAATGGATAAACTTGAGCCATTAGGTGTCCATTTATGTTTTGGAGAAACTTCTGAACTAACAGGTGCTGAAAAGGTTTGTGCAACTAGAGGAGCAACAAAAGAAGCCTCTGATAAATTTATGAAAACATGGAGCGCATACAATGATTTCATTTTAAAAGAAGCAACAGATGATTTGTCTGAAAGCCAACCGACAGCTGGAAATATAGCTGGTGGCCTTACAACGATTGAGGAAAAAGCTTTTGGTAACTTCCAAAAAATAGGAACAAGAAAGTTTGTTGATGTTTTAGAACCAGCCGAAGAACCAAAAAAAGGTAAAGGTTTATACTTTATGGATACTTCATCAGCGGCGGCAGAATGTGTGACACTTCAGGCAGCTGCAGGTTTCAATATTCATCTTTTCCCAACTGGACAAGGAAATATTATTGGTAACCCAATCGAACCAGTAATTAAACTTACTGCTAATCCTTTGACAGTTAAAACTATGAAGGAACATATTGACTGTGACGTATCAAAACTTTTATCAAGAGAAATGAATATGTCACAAGCAGGCGATGAATTGATCAAGTCAATGCTTAAGGTAGCAAACGGTAGGTTGACTTGCGCAGAAGCTTTAGGTCACAGAGAGTTTGTAATGACTAAGCTTTACCGAAGTGCATAATGTCTTCACACACTGAAGACTGTATATTTTGTAATAGAACAAATTGTAAAGTAATCTCGTCAACAAAATATTTTTTTATAATTCGAGACACAGCTTACCCTGTCACAAAACATCATACTTTAATTATTACAAATAGACATGTAGATGATTTTTTTGATTTAACTAAAGATGAAATGAGTGATTTAGATGAAATTTTAAAAGAACAAAAGAAAGAGTTAAAAAGATTAGATAAAGAAATAAGTGCCTTTAATGTTGGAGTTAATATTGGAAAGGACGCCGGTCAATCAATAATGCATTGTCACATCCATTTAATTCCAAGAAGAAAAGGAGATGTAAAAGATCCAAGAGGTGGGGTTAGAGGCGTGATTCCTGAAAAGCAAAAATATAAAAGAAAATAATTTATTTAACTGGGAACTTAACTTCTTCTTTCGGTTTTTTCTTTCTTAAGTCAGATATAATTTTTCTTAATACAGCAGCAAGTATTCCAAGACCAATGGCTGCTATAATTGCAAAAGCTCCGTACAAGAATGGAAATTCATTTGATAGCTTTAATGAAAACTCAGCATATTGATTTAAATCCGTTTGAATTACTTTTTGCTCATTAATTAATTGCGATTGTTCTCTAAAAAATGAGTCATAAGCAATAGCAATTGCAACAG